>JGI20160J14292_10003854_pt1 | contig 11340 bp, 9 predicted proteins | sample COG_10_FD_14292 | JGI IMG/M metagenome (IMG submission 14292) | reverse complement strand
CTAGCCATGTCGTTATCCTTTGGGTGACTTAGATCTCGAGCAATAAACGTGTAGGATCTTCGAGCAAATCCTTCACTGTGACCAAGAACTGAACCGCTTCCTTGCCGTCGATCATCCTGTGATCGTAGGACAATGCTAAATACATCATTGGCAAGACAACAACCTGGCCATCTATTGCCATTGGTCGTTCCTGAATCTTATGCATACCAAGGATCGCAGTCTGAGGTGGGTTTAGAATAGGCGTGGATAAAAGCGAGCCGAAAACGCCACCATTAGAAATAGTAAATGTACCCCCGGTCATATCTTCGATGGCAAGTTTGCCATCACGGGCTTTTTCGCCGAAGTCTCGAATACCCTTTTCAATGTGAGCAAGGCTCATATTGTCAGAGTTCCGCAGAACAGGAACAACCAGACCACGAGGCGAAGACACGGCAACGCCTATATCCTGGTAGCCATGATAGACAGTATCCGCGCCATCCAAAGAGGCATTGACCGCAGGATACCGCTTAAGCGCTTCTGTACACGCGCGCACGAAGAACGACATAAAGCCAAGACGGACGCCGTCGTGCGCTTTCTCGAACTCTTGCTTATAGCGGTTGCGAATTTCCATGACCGGCGCCATATTGACCTCATTAAAGGTCGTTAGCATGGCTGTAGACTGACTCGCATGAAGCAGGCGTTCTGCAACTTTCGCACGGAGGCGACTCATCGGTACGCGTTCTTCTAGACGCCCATTAGATACCGCCATCGGAGCCGTTGCAGGCGCGGTAAGGGCTGAGGCTACGTCTTCTTTAGTGATACGCCCTGCCTTACCAGTCCCGGCGATCGCTGTGGTATCAACATTGTTTTCGGCGATCATCTTCTTCGCCGCAGGACTTGCCGGGGCAGATGTTACCGCGGCGGAAGCCGCAGGTGCAGCGACGGACTCCGCGGCTGGTGCCACAGTAGGTGCGGCTGCGGTAGCTTCACCTGCTGCCACGGTACCAATCGCTTGATTGCTAACAATTGTGTCGCCGGTCTCTTTTAATATTTCCTGCAAAACGCCGTCGGTGGGCGAAACCACCTCGATGACGACTTTGTCGGTTTCGATATCAACCAGAAGTTCGTCACGCGTAACGCTGTCGCCAACCTGCTTATACCAGGTTGCAATAGTGCCATCGGGAACCGACTCAGGGAGTGTTGGCGCCTTAATCTCAATAGTCATGTCTAGTCCTTTTGAAGAACGGCCGCTAAGCGGCTCGATAATCTATATTCTAATTCTTATCTTACACGTTGTGATAAATCGGGTTACCTCTCAAGCCTGTTATGTCATCGCGTCGTCGAGGAATTTCTCTAACTGCGCAAGGTGCAATGCTGGGTAACCAGCCGCGGCAGCCGCAGAGGCCTCGCGTCCCGCATAACCTAATACAATTTTAGGGAAATGCTTTTTAATTGGCCGCTGGAAGTGATGCTGACTCGAATACCACGCCCCTTGGTTTTTAGGCTCTTCCTGACTCCAAGCGATTTTTTGTACGTTTGGATAACGCAGCAAACAAGCCTCGTATTCTTTCGCAGGGAAAGGATAAAGCTGTTCTAACCGGATGATCGCAATGTCGGTGATTTCACGCTTTCGTCGCTCAGCCAACAGATCGTAATACACCTTTCCAGAGCACACGACGATCTTACGCACATTCTCAGGGATGATAGTGTCGTCTATCTCGTCGAGTACCACTTGGAAGCTGCCTTCGGCCATTTCCTCGAGGGTTGAAACCGTCTCCTTGTGCCTAAGAAGACTCTTAGGCGACATAACAACCAGAGGCTTGCGCATTGGACAGAGCACTTGCTTACGAAGCATGTGGAAAACTTGTGCCGACGTAGTGGGCAAACAGACTTGAATATTATGCTCTGCACAAAGTTGCAGGAAGCGCTCTAGTCGAGCCGAAGAATGCTCAGGCCCCTGGCCTTCATAGCCATGGGGAAGCAGCATCGTCAGGCCACAGAGGCGTTGCCATTTGTGCTCGCCACTCGTAATAAATTGATCGATAACAACCTGTGCTGAGTTCGCGAAATCGCCAAACTGAGCCTCCCAGACTACTAGTGCGTTGGGTGTAGTAGTTGCAAAGCCATATTCGAACGCTAAGACAGCGACCTCTGAAAGCAGCGAATCGTAAATTCGGAAAAGGCTTTGGTCAGCGGAAATGTTTTGCAGCGGGACATGCACATCACCAGTTTTTTGGTCGTGAAGCACGGCATGTCGATGTGAGAACGTTCCACGGCCGACATCCTGTCCCGTGATCCGAACCATATTGCCGCTGGTCAAAATACTTGCGTAAGCGAGGCTTTCAGCCATGCCCCAATCAACGGGCAGCGTACCCTCCGCCATCTTCTTGCGATCGGCCATCACTTTGCCAACCTGACGCTGAAGGTTAAATGCCTCAGGTACTGCGGATAGCTTTTTAGCGAGCCCCTGAAGGTTCTTAAGCGGAATCGACGTGTTGTAGAACGAGCTCCACTTGTGACCTATGTACGGGCTCCAGTCGACAAAGAGTTCGACCGACGGCTCTTTGACCAAACTCTTGACCACGTGTTCGCCATTGTCGAGCGCGTCACGGTAAGTCGTATTTAGTGCGTCGGAGTCTTCCTTAGACATCACCCCTTCGTTCGCTAACCGCTCGGCGTATAGGACTCGCGTCGATTTATGGCTCTTTATCACCGAGTACATAGTCGGCTGGGTAGACGAGGGTTCATCCGTTTCGTTGTGGCCGCGCCTGCGGTAGCAAATAAGATCAATGACAACGTCTTTTTTAAATTTGTTACGGAAATCCAAAGCAAGTTGTGTCACGAAAAGCACTGCTTCGGGGTCGTCTGCATTGACGTGAAATATAGGCGCCTGCACCATGCGAGCAACGTCTGTGCAATATTCGGTGGAGCGGGCGTCATCCTGACGGCTTGTCGTGAAGCCGACCTGATTATTAACGATAATATGTACGGTGCCGCCCGTTCTGTAAGCGCGGGTCTGCGACATCTGGAATGTTTCCATGACGACACCCTGTCCTGCAAATGCTGCGTCTCCATGGATAATAATAGGGAGGACTTTAGAGCCGTCAGTATCGCCACGCCTAACCTGGCGTGCGCGCACAGAGCCTTCGACTACAGGCGCTACAATCTCTAGATGCGAGGGATTGAAGGCCATTGCCATATGGACTTCGCCACCAGCGGTCATTATGTTAGAGGAAAAACCTTGATGGTATTTCACATCTCCTGAGCTCTTGTAAACCGCCCTACCTTCGAACTCATCAAAAAGGTCAGCAGGATTTTTGCCAAGAAGGTTTACTAACACATTGAGCCGGCCGCGGTGAGCCATACCGAGCACAATTTCCTTAGTCCCTGCGCTACCCGCTCGCTGCACGAGTTCGTCGAGAGAAGGTATTAAGCTTTCACCTCCCTCGAGGCCAAAACGCTTCGTGCCGGGGTATTTCGAATCGAGATGTTTTTCCAAACCCTCTGCGGCGGTCAGTCGCTCGAGAAGGTGAGTTTTGATGTCAGCGCCGAAGTTGGATATCCCATCGTTACTCTCTATGCGCTGCTCTATCCACTGCTTCTCTTCGAGATTCACGATGTGCATAAACTCGTAGCCAACCGCGCTACAGTAGATACGTTCGAGGTTTTCGATTATCTCGCCCAGTGGCGCTTTGTCTTTGCTTATAAAAAGTGATCCTGTCTGGAAAACCGTCGAAGAGTCGAGCGGCCCAAGACCGTGGAATTCGAGTTCTAGATCAGCTACGCGTTCGCGATGCATGAGGCCAAGCGGATCGAGCGCCGCTTTTTGATGGCCTCGCACTCGGTATGAGCTGATAAGCTGCATGACCTGAACTTGTTTGCTCTCGTGCTCCGAGTTGACAATCGCATCGTTACTGAGAAGTGGCGTGTAGCGGCTGCGCTTGCCTAGCGTTTTGAAGTCTTGCTGAATGCGCGCATGCGAGACATCCCCTTTACCATTCGCAGATCCTCCAGGCAATTCTGCAAAGAAAACAGACCATTGATCTGGCACGCTAGCGGGGTCTTCCAAATAAGACTCATAGAGCGCTTCGACGTATTCGGCATTAGCGCCAGATAAATGACCGCTATCCCATAACTGCTGCATTGGGCTCGCCGACTTATCCTCAAATCCTTCCATTGGTTGTCATCCTTTTCGACAATCAGCGAGCGGTAAACCTCTCGCCAGCAGGGACTAGCTTAAGCGCTCTGTTCGATTAGCATCGAGCGTATATGACCAATAGCGCGAGTGGGGTTTAGGCCTTTAGGACACACTGCAACACAGTTCATGATGCCGCGACATCTAAACACACTGAAGGGGTCTTCGAGCCCAGCTAGTCGTTCCGATGCTGCCGTGTCTCTGCTGTCTGCTAGAAAGCGGTAAGCCTGGAGTAGGCCAGCAGGTCCGATAAACTTGTCAGGATTCCACCAAAAAGAGGGGCAGCTAGTTGTACAACAAGCGCAAAGAATACACTCATAGAGGCCGTCTAGTTTGGCACGATCTTCTTGGCTTTGCAGGCGCTCGATGTTTGGCGCCGGCTCGTCATTCATTAGATAGGGCTTCACTTTCTCGAACTGCTTGTAGAAGATAGACATATCTACTACTAAGTCACGGATAACCGGCAAGCCTGGCAGCGGCCTGAGAATTAACTTCTTGCCTGGTTTGACGACAGTCGACAATGGGGTAATACATGCAAGCCCGTTGGTGCCGTTTATGTTCATGCCATCGGATCCACAAACGCCCTCACGGCATGATCGGCGATAGGCGATCGTTGTGTCTTTCTCTTTGGCTAGGTTGAGCACGTCAAGAACCATGAGGTCGCGGTCTGTAGGCACGTCGACTTCTATATCAACCATAACTGGCTTTAGGTCTGTTTCTGGGTTGTAACGATAAATGCTAACTAACACGATTCACCTTGCTTCAAACATAGTTTGATAATTGCGTTAAACATCCTTGCCTAAACCGATGTTTAGGCAAGCTCCGAACTCTACGGTTAGTAAGTTCTGATCTTTGGCTCGAAGGTATCAACAGTCTTCGGCTTGAAGTTCACAGCACGCTTGCCTACTCGCTTGTCTTCTGGGAAATACATTGAGTGACATAGCCAGTTTTCGTCATCGCGCTCGCGGAAATCGTCTCGTGCGTGTGCGCCACGGCTTTCATCGCGTGCTTCGGCTGAGATCGCTGTCGCCTCGGCAACCTCGAATAGATTTTCTAATTCAAGCGCTTCGATGCGAGCTGTATTAAACGCGTTGCTCTTGTCGACTAAGTGAACATTTTTGATACGCTCACGGAGTACCTCGAGCTTCCTGATGCCATCTTGCATGAACTCGCCTTTACGGAATACGCCGAAATAGTTCTGCATAATTCCTTGCAACTCGGCGCGAAGTTCAGCCACGCTCTCACCTGAAGTCGTTTCGTTGAGGCGGTTTAAACGGGACATCGCCGCTTCAATATCTGATTCACTGGCGACGCGTTGCTCAATTCCTGAAGCGAGTTCCTGCTCGATATGCTTCCCCGCCGCGCGACCGAAAACAACGAGGTCTAGCAAGCTGTTGCCGCCTAGACGATTCGCGCCGTGCACAGAAACGCACGCTGCCTCGCCAACAGCAAATAACCCTGGAATGATTGCATCGACGCCATTTCCGTCTTGCATTATTGCTTGGCCATTTACGTTGGTTGGGATACCACCCATCATATAGTGACAAGTCGGCACAACCGGGATTGGCTCTTTCACCGGGTCCGCATGTGCGAAGGTCCGCGACAGCTCAAGAATTCCAGGTAGCTTTTCGTTAAGCACGTCCTCGCCAAGATGGTCGAGTTTGAGCATGACGTGGTCGCCTTTCGGGCCACACCCACGTCCTTCTAATATTTCAAGCACCATCGACCGAGCGACGACATCGCGTCCTGCCAAATCTTTAGCATTTGGCGCATAACGCTCCATAAAGCGCTCGCCATCCTTGTTGATTAGGTAGCCGCCTTCTCCACGGCATCCTTCAGTTACAAGAGTTCCCGCGCCGTAAATACCGGTTGGATGAAACTGCCACATTTCCATGTCTTGAACGGGGAAGCCGGCGCGGAGTGCCATGCCAACACCGTCGCCGGTATTGATAAGGGCATTAGTGGTGGATGCGTAAATTCGCCCTGCGCCACCCGTTGCAAATACAGTTGCTTTCGACTGAATTAACACCGTCTCGCCGGTCTCGATACAAATAGCAATCACGCCGACGACCGCGCCATCTTGGTTCTTAACGATGTCAGTTGCATACCATTCGTTCAGAAACACCGTGTTGTTCTTAATGTTTCCTTGATAGAGCGTGTGTAATAGTGCATGGCCGGTTCTATCCGCCGCCGCACAGGTGCGTGCAGCTTGGCCACCATTGCCGTAGTCTTTGGACTGGCCACCAAACGGGCGCTGATAAATCCGACCGTTCTCGGTGCGAGAGAAAGGCAGGCCCATATGTTCGAGTTCGAAAACTGTCTGCGGGCCTTCGCTGCACATATACTCGATCGCGTCTTGATCACCGATGTAGTCAGAGCCCTTGACTGTGTCATACATATGCCAGCGCCAATCGTCATTAGGGTCGTCACTTGCGATTGCGCAGGTAATACCACCTTGGGCCGAAACAGTGTGCGAACGGGTTGGAAAGACTTTGGAGATAACGGCTGTCTTGTAACCCGACTGAGCTAACTGCAGCGCAGCGCGCATACCTGCACCGCCGCCGCCTACGATAACTGCATCAAAAGAAATTGTTCGTAAAGCGCTCATTTAGCTTCCCCAAAAAATCTGAATACCCCAAAGGAGGTAAACTGTAATCAATATTGCGCAACCGAGCTGAAAGGCAAGGCGTACGAATGTTGCCCCTGAGCCGAGCTGCAGCGTTGTTAAGTAATCTGTGGCAACAGTCCACATTCCAATCCAGGCATGTCCGCAGAGAGCGAGTACTGACATTAAGCTAAAAATGCGCACTGCATTATTTGAAAATATTCCCGACCACTGCTCAAAACTAAGCTCAGGGTTGAGTATAAAAACCCCAAATACAAAGAGAGAATAAGCGAGCAACACTACCGCGCTCACACGTTGCACAAGCCAATCAGACAGGCCTGTTCTGCTAAAATTCGTTGCACTAGTTACCATATCCAGACTCCAGCGGTAGCGATTAAGACGATTGATAGGACAAGCGTTATGCGACTTCCGATCGCAGCGCCAGCCAAAGTTTCACCAAATCCCCAATCCATAATGAGATGTTTAGTACCGGCGACAATATGGTAGAGGAGGCCAGAGACGATGCCCCAAACCACAAATTTAGCGACGGGGAGTGTCAACAAGCGTTGAGCTTCAGCGAAGCCCGCCGCGGACTCAAGTGACAAGCCGAGGAGATAGAGCAAGATCGCCACGCCAACGAAAATGATTACGCCGGTGATGCGGTGCGTGATTGAGAGTATCGCGGTGAGTGGGAATCGGATTGTGGTGAGATCGATATTTACTGGTCTGGTATCTTTCACGTTTAACCTTTCGAATTGATCTTGATGGAGTGAGTTAGCGCATTTTCGGGCTTAGTTAGCGCCAGTTGCTACCAATTGACGGCTTTGCGTACGTCGCTCCGATCAAACTGATTGAATTAATTAACAATTTCAACTTCGCAAGCGGCGGAAAGTATATTAGCGAGCGTCCGTCAATACAATAGAACTTGGCTCTCTGAACTCAATACCGACAAGGTATTGTCGAAATGCCCCGACACCTGCTTAGTTGCACGTACCAATACGCCGCAAGCCGCGCAATCGTTTACTTGCGCGGCCGCTGCGTCTAATTGTTAACAAACCTTAAATCGGCCACTGTCCGCTGTTCTGTAATCGCTAAATATTTGACAAAACAAGGACTAATTCCCTAGTATTGCGCTCCCTGCGCTTAGGCGCAGCGACACTCTAGAATACCAAATCAGTGGCGATGAACCCTATCTAAGCCCCTGTTTTTCCAAAAGAATACAATCTCATCAGGAGTACGCCATGAGCGCAAAAACCGCGAAGCTGCAGATCGACGGAATCGATAAGGTAATCGAGCTGCCGTTATACGAAGGAACTACTGGGCCGGATGTACTAGATGTGCGCGGATTAGTTAGCGAAGGCGTCTTTACCTACGACCCTGGGTTTGTCCCACAGCATCGTGTGAATCGGAGATTACCTTCATCGACGGCGGCAAGGGAGTACTCCTCCATCGCGGCTATCCAATAGAACAACTCGCTGACAAAGCGACTTTTCTCCAGACCTGCTTTTTGTTGCTTAACGGAGAATTACCGAGCGCCGAGGAAAAGACTGCGTTTGAGAAGACTATTCGCTATCACACGATGGTCGATGAGCATATTCATCAGTTCTTCAAGGGCTTCCCAAAAAATGCCCACCCAATGGCAATGCTTGTAGGCGTCGTCGGCGCCCTGTCGGCGTTTTATCACGACGATTTAGACATTGACGACCCTACTCATCGAAAACTGGCCGCTCATCGCCTTATAGCGAAAATGCCTACACTCGCTGCGATGTGCTACAAGCATAGTGTCGGGCAGCCGTTTATGTACCCGCAAAACAATATGGGCTTTGCTGAAAACTTCCTTCACATGATGTTTGGCACCCCGTGTGAGGCTCCCAATGTGAGCCCGACGCTGGCGAAAGCGATGGACACTATCTTCCTCTTGCATGCTGATCATGAACAGAACGCGTCGACGTCGACTGTGCGCCTTGCAGGTTCTAGCGGCGCAAACCCCTATGCTTGCATCGCTTCGGGCATAGCAGCGCTCTGGGGGCCTTCACATGGCGGTGCGAACGAAGCTGTCCTCGAAATGCTCTACGAGATTGGCGATGAGTCAAACATCGAAGAGTATATTGCCAAGGCAAAGGACAAAGAGGATCCCTTCAGGCTTATGGGGTTCGGCCATCGGGTCTACAAGAACTTCGACCCCCGCGCGACTGTAATGCGCAAAATATGCGACGAAGTTCTTGAGGAGCTTGGTGTAGAAGACGATCCACTTTTCCGCATCGCGCGAAAATTAGAGAAGATTGCCTTGGAAGACGACTACTTCATTAGCAAGAAGCTTTATCCAAACGTCGACTTCTACTCGGGCATTATCTTGAAAGCAATAGGTATCCCTACAAGCTTGTTTACTGTGATATTTGCCACAGGCCGCACGCCAGGGTGGATTGCGCATTGGGACGAAATGCTCAGCCATCCGTATAAGATCGGTCGGCCACGCCAGCTTTACAAAGGCTACACATCGCGGGACGTGTAATACTCTCCACGCCCTAAGCGTCAAAAGCGCTTGGGGCATTTTTCTGAAAAGGTGATTTGGTGGAGCCTAGCGGGATCGAACCGCTGACCTCAACACTGCCAGTGTTGCGCTCTCCCAGCTGAGCTAAGGCCCCGATAAATCAGTCAATCCGATGTCGGATCTGAGGAGCGGGCATTCTATGCAGATCAACTCTGCGTGTCAATCTGCAACACCCTCTTGCCTTGTGTTTTGCCTATCTGCATCTGCAAACGCTCTACTGGCCGAGCTGAGCAAACTCTTTCTCTAAATTTTTAGCTTGTTTCTTCGATATTCCACCCAAGGTTTCGATGGCAATACGCAATCTGGCGCGCGAAAGATCGAGCCCAATCACTGCGATCGAATCGATAACCGAAAGTGACACTGGCTGGCCGCTAATAGCAACGAAAACTGGCGCTAAGAAATCACGCACTTTGATATCCAATACCTCAGCTAGTTTCATGAGTGCAGACTCAACCTCGTCACGATTCCATGTCCCCAGTGCTTCGAGTTTCCACAGCGCAAACTGCAATGCTCTGCAAGCATCCACTGGCGCTAACTTGCAATGCGAAAATGACTCGGGAGTAATACTCACAGGGCCACTAAAAAAGTAACTTATAAGCGGTGCAACATCGCTGAGCTTCTCAACTCGTTGTCGCAACAGCGGTATAATAGGCTCAAGGCGACCTGAATTTTGAGCCCACGCCAACAGTCGCGCCTGAAAGTCTGCATCGCTGCCCGACTCTCGTAAATATTTCCCGTTCAGCCAATCGAGCTTTTCTGTATCGAATACCGGCCCGCCTAAACTCACTCTGCTGATGTCGAATGCCGCCTCCATTGCTGCAAGAGTAAACACCTCGTCACCGTTGGGCATAGTCCAACCCATCATGCCCAAGTAATTGAGTAACGCCTCCGGCAGGTAACCCATGTCGCGATAGTAATTAATCGATGTAGGATTTTTCCGTTTGCTCAACTTGCTCTTATCTGGGTTGCGCAGGAGTGGCATATGACAAAAGACAGGCGGCGTCCAGTTGAAATATTGATACAGCAACACGTGCTTAGGCACTGAATTAATCCACTCTTCGCCGCGCACTACATGGCTGATTTCCATCAAGTGATCATCCACAACATTGGCGAAATGATAAGTAGGCAGGCCATCGGATTTCATGAGCACTTGCATATCAATCTGCGACCAAGCGATCGACACTTCGCCACGCAACATATCGTTGAACTCACAATTGCCTGACTCTGGTACACGCATCCGAATGACGCAGTCTTGCTTCGCGGCAAGCTTAGCTTCTACATCAGCTTTCGAAAGATGCGCACAGTGCCCATCGTACCCGGGCTGCTGCTTCGCAGCCATTTGCTCTTTTCTCACTTCATCCAACCGTTCTGCAGTACAAAAACAGTGAAATGCGTGACCCGAATCTAAAAGGGTTTTTATGTGCTCGACGTATATGTCGCTGCGCTCGCTTTGACGATAGGGGCCGAAATCGCCACCTATCCCAGGCCCTTCATCCCACTCTAACCCGAGCCATTGGAGTGAGGCCAAAATATCATGCTCGGACTGAGCCGTAGACCTTACCTGATCAGTGTCTTCGATCCTCAAAATAAACTTGCCGCCGTGTTGACGCGCAAAACACCTGTTAAATAAGGCTATATAGGCGGTGCCTACGTGGGGGTCACCAGTAGGTGAAGGCGCTATGCGAGTGCGTACTTGAGTCATTCGTTGTCTCTATCAGCGAAAATGAAGAAGGCGTAAAAAACGCGATTATACTCGAAGCCGTGCAGAGACTCACGCATAGGGTTTACCCACCTTGACATGAAAGTCGTCTCTGATTTAATACACCGCCGACATCCGCTACAACGTAACTTGCGAGAATCTATTGAGCACTTTAGCGATCGACACACAGCGAAACGAGCTATCCCATGTAGAGGCCCATCGGTTCTGTGTGGCGCCAATGATGGATTGGACCGATCGCCATGACCGCCGATTCCTTCGAGAACTGAGCCAGAACGCCCTGCTCTATACAG
>JGI20160J14292_10003845_pt1 | contig 11347 bp, 10 predicted proteins | sample COG_10_FD_14292 | JGI IMG/M metagenome (IMG submission 14292) | reverse complement strand
AACCATATAATTTTGCCTTAAAAAATAATAAGAGGTTTAAAACAATAAGTTTAATTAATCTTCAATAACTAGAGTTTATCTCTTAAGCCCAAATCCCAAGATGCTTTAACAAGTTCTAGTTCAATATCAATTTCTTTATTTATCTTAATAAATTTTTTTGTTGTTGTTTTCCCAAGGATAAAAGCTTCAATTTTATTTTTAAAAAACTCTTGTTTTACATCTGCTAAACTTTTTGGATTAATTTCAAGAAGAAACCCTCCGGTTTCACTAAATAAAAACTTTTCAGATGCCAGATGACTTATAAAATTAATTTCACACCCTAATTCATTTTCAAATGTCATTTCAGATAAAGCGCTTGCAAGGCCACCATCACTAATATCATGGCAGGCTAAAATAAGTTTTTTATCGATACAGGTTGTTAGTGAGTGAATTTGATTTTTCACTTCTATAAGGTCTGGCTTAGGAACGTTTGCACCTAGTTCCTCAAAAAGATCATAGTATACAGAGCCACCAAGTTCATCTTTTCTATCACCAATCATGAGTATCAGAGAACCTTCTTTTTGAAAGTTCATCGTTATTGCATTATCTATATCTTTTATTTTTCCTAAGCAACTAACGATAGGACTTGGTGGAATAGAACCGAGTTTTGACTCATTATAAAAACTAACATTACCAGCAATAATAGGAGTAGAACTTTTGGGGTGCTCTTTTAAAGTGATTGTATTACAAGCATCAGCAATTCCTCTAGTACTTTCTACAAATTCCCACATTTGCTTTGGCTTTTCAGGGTTACCAAAACAAAGACAGTCTGTGATTGCATGGGGTGTAGCTCCAACCGCTGCGACATTCCTCATGGCTTCAACAGTTGAATTTACTCCAACCCAATAAGGACTAATCAGTCCGTACCTAGGGTTGTGATCTGTAGATAAAGCAATACCAAGATTTTGTATTTCAGGTGGGTATTCGGCCGAATTAAAAGGAGTCATGACCCCAGAATCTGCCCGACCTGATTCGAGAACTGTTCTCCCTTGAACTTGCTTATCATACTTTTCATATATTGGTTCCCGACTCGCCATATTTTCATGAGACATGATTTTTAGTAATATTTTATTAAAGTCAGTAGGTGTTTTTAGTCTTGGTTCGTTAAAATTTTTTTTTGGATCTTCATATGGACGGTCATATAAAAATCCTTTTGTTACTTCCGATGCTGGAGCATTCACAATCTCATCATCTCCATCATGTACAATATATTTACCATCACTTCGAATTTTGCCAATGATTGATGCTTGAGCTCCTTGACTAACGCCAGGAAGATCAAATGTCTTGTTATAGTGATCTGTAATTAACGGACTAATATTTGGTGGGCAGACCCACATAAATCGTTCTTGTGTTTCACTACAAAGATACACAGAAGAGTGCAAATTCTCCATCCCAATATGTATTTTATCCATCCAAATCTCAGATCCATAATCAGATGTTTCTGCAAGTTCTACGCTTGCACAAGCAACACCTCCGGCGCCTAAATCTTTAAATCCAACATTATCAATTAGCTCTTTTTCTTTTAAAATCTTAAACAATGCATATGTCGATTTTAAAAGGTGTCTTTCTAAAAAAGCGTTTGGCTCTTGGACTGCACCTTTATTTTGTTCTTTTTTATCTTCTTCTAATTCTACTGATGCAAAACTAGCACCACCAAAACCGCTATTGTCGGTTGGTTTTCCAATTAAAATCAAATCAAAGCCATCTGCATTTTTTGGAGCATAAGAATGGATAATATTGTCTTCTCGTACAATTCCGAGCGTTACCAAAGTGACAAGGCAGTTGTCATTGTACCCTTTATTATAATATAAGTCACCGCCAATATTTGGGACTCCTAATGGGTTCCCATATCCTGCAATACCTGAAACTACACCATCATGAATCCACTTTGTTTTATTCTTTTTTATCTCACCAAAACGTAGAGAATCTGTACATGCGATTACTTCGGCGCCCATACACATAACATCTCTGACATTGCCACCAACACCGGTTGCAGCGCCTTCATAAGGTACAATCTGGGAAGGGTGGTTATGTGATTCGTGGCTCATAACAATACACCAACGTTTACCGTTATTGTCTTTGGTGATTGCAATAACACCAGCATCCTCTTTTGCTCCTAGAATAACATCTGGACTTTCTGTCGTAAATTGTTTTAAATGTTTTCGGCTACTTTTATAGCTACAGTGTTCGGAGCCCTGGATAGAAAATAAAACTAACTCTGCTATGGAAGGCGCACGACCAAGCATTTTATGTTGAATTTTTTTCACCTCATCTGGAGTGAGGGATATATTGAGGTCTTTTAGTTTTCTTTGTATTTCTTGATCATTTAGATCACTGAAATCAGCAATCTCTTTTGTAAAAGCCATTACCTTATAATTGTTTCATGGCGCTGAGGGCCAACCGAAACTATTTTAACAGGGCAATTAACTTCTTTTTCTATAAAAGAAATATAGTCTTTTAGAGTTTGCGGGAAATCATCGTATCCCTTATCCCATATGTTCTCAGGAATTGAATCCCAACCCGGAAGCGTTTTGTATACTGGAACAGCTGTGCGATATTGTGTTAGACTTGCAGGCATTTCTTTTATGTGGTTTCCATTAATATTATATGCGATACAGACAGGTAGCTCTTTAAAACCATCTAAAATATCTAGCTTTGTAAGTGCTATCTCTGTTAATCCATTTACTCTAACTGCTTGCCTAACTTGAACCAGATCTAACCAGCCAACGCGGCGTGGTCGACCTGTTGTTGTTCCATATTCTCCACCTTTTTTACGTAAAGATTCGGCTTCTTGACCATGTATTTCAGAAGGCAGTGGGCTTTCTCCTACGCGGCTTATATATGCTTTAACGACTCCGATTATTCTGTCAATTTTAAGAAAGCTAACTCCAGTTCCTGTAGAGATATGACCTGCTGCAGTATTGGATGACGTTGTATAAGGATACACACCGTGGTCGACGTCAAGGCTAATACCTTGAGCGCCTTCAAATAAAATAGATTTACCATTCTTGTAGGCATTATATAGCACCACTGATGTGTCTTTTATATAGGGAGCTAAAGATTTTCCATATTCAATATATGTTTCAAAAATTTCTTCAATCGTTATATCTAAAGATTGCTCTAGGGACTTTTCTATTAATCCCTTTGTAAACTTGTAACCTTTTTCAAGTTTCTCATGTAAAACATCTGGTTCTAACAAGTCTATTGTGCGTATTCCATTGCGAAACATCTTATCGGCATATACTGGCGCAATACCTCTATTTGTGCTTCCTGCTGCGAGATTTCCTTGATGACTTGAAAGTGCACCATCAAGCGCAATATGATATGGCATAATAACATGGGCTCTATCACTAACCATTAGTTTCGGCTCAATACCTTTTTCCCTGACATACGCGATTTCATCGAGTAAGGCCTTTGGATCGACAACGACTCCATTACCAATAATAGACATTGGTTCACCATAAACTATTCCCGATGGAATTAAGTGAAGCTTAAAAATATTGCCTTCGACAATAATTGTGTGACCGGCGTTATTTCCACCATGAAATCTGACTACATAATCGGATTCACCAGCAAAAAAATCTGTTACTTTTCCTTTTCCTTCATCACCCCATTGGGCTCCAACAATTGCTGTTATTTTAGATTGATCGGAAGACATTTGAGACATATTGACATTTTTGTTTTAATTAGTAAAAGACATTCATATTAAAAAAAACTGAGCGACAAATTAAAGTGAATCAAAATCTAAAAAAATGCCAATAATGACTTTTTTATTTTTTTTTAGTTAGATATTTATTCCTTACCCAATGTACTGTTTTTTTGAGTGGAGGGAAATAATCAGAAAGAATGATAAGCCCAGGAATTCCAAACACCCAGCCTTGAAATATTGGTATAAGGCCTCCAATAATACCAATAATGACTAAAAGTAGACCGAATGCAATTCTAAAAGTCTTTTTAATTAACAATAATCGCCTCACTCAAAAGGTGCTTATCTAAATCTTCGTTACTTTTTTTAAATAAACTTTGTTCAAGAAACAAAAATGTTAAGTCATTTATTAAAGCAATTGAAATTTGAACCGGGTTTGAGCTTACATCAAGTACATAGTTTATTATGGGTGAAAATAGAGGAATGTCGGTAAAATCTAGGTGCAAACTATTTTTGATAAAGATACTTTTTCTAGTGTTTGACGAAGATTGTATTAGATCGTCTAGTTTTAAATAATTTTTGGGATAATCGGATCCTTCCCAGGATGGTCTACCAACACAAAAAAAAGGTATATTTAAACCTGAAGAAATAACAGAGTCTGGAAGAGGGCTAAACCAACCATCGAGGACTAAACAGCTTTTTATACGATTGTCTATTTTTGAAGCTAAAACTGCGGTTGCTCCTCCATAAGAATGTCCTGCTATAGCAATTTTATCAAGGTTTAATAGACCATTAAGCCTTGATTTTATTTTTGAAGATTGTATTTTTTCTAATTGATTAATTATAAAAATAATATCTAAAGCTCTAGTCTCCATTTGTTGTTTTCTAATATTTAAACTATCGGGATGACCTGTAATCTCCGATCTATAATTCGCAATTTTTTTATTGGGAAAGATTGTTAGGTTTGCATCATAGCTGTGGTTTGGAGCAACAACAACATATCCCTTACTGGATAGGTGTTCAAAAAGGGTTTGATGTAAATGTCTAGAACTAGTTATTCCATGTGAAAAAATAAGTATTGGGAATTTATTTTTTAAATTAGCAGGAGCTATATTTTGATAGCTATTTCTATTTATATAGCGAAGGTGTTTTGGGAAAAAAGAAGGTATCTTTGCGGCAGCAGCCATAGTCTCTGATCGTAAGGTAATATCGCCGATATAATTCTCCTTTTTTTTATCCAATTCAATTTTTGAGGGATACCAAACCTGAACCATAAGGTTTCGTAGGTCATTATTATCTTCTTCTGTAAACCATTCTTTTCTATTTAAATCTTCCCAATGAAAAGATTCTGTGCCAATATTATATTTACCACGGGGAGTTGGTAAATTAAAAACAGGTATTAAATAAGGGATTATAAATGCTAAAAAAAAGCAGAAATAAATAATACGGTCAAAAAAAACCGTATTATTTTGATTTGATATTTTTAATCTTATATAAAGTAAAGGTAAAATAAATATTGCAAAATTAAACTGCCAGCGGATACCCTCAAAAAAATGATATACAATAATGGAAATAATCGCAATAAATAAGTTAAAAAGAGATAAGTCTTTGTTTTTTTTAAATACCAATAAATAAATGGTACTACCAATGAGTAGAAGGCTTAAAGTTTCTAAAGGCCTCATAAAAGATTACCTTTTTAAATTGAATTGTTTAAAAATTATAAAAAACTAAATCATATCATTTTTTCTAAAAAATGGAAAAATACGGTAGATTTTCTAGAGAATTTTAAAAAAAAATCTTTAACTATAGCTATTTTAATATTTTTAATAAATACACAAAAGGTTTTTTATTAGAAACAATGAATGAACCAAACAATAAAATTATAAAGTCAATATTTATGTTTTTTTCACGTCTTATGTTTAATAATCTCTAATTAAAGATTTATTTCAAAAGGAGGTTGTTACGAATATATTTTATTTATTATCGGCGCTTATTATTTTTTCTTGTGGAAAAAAAGAAATTAATTTCGAAGAAAATCTGTATGAAAAAGAGGGTGTTTTTTATATTAATGATACTAATGAAGCTTTCAGCGGGAATGTTTTTTCTCATTATGACAATAACGTAATCGCGGCTAGAGGAGTACTCGAAGCTGGTAAGAGAGATCAATCATGGATGTTTTGGTATAAAAATAAACAAAAAAAAGAAGAAAGTATATATTCCAATGGTTATAAAAATGGACTTTCTACGAAGTGGTATAAAAATGGTGTTAAGAAAGTACAAGGTAGTTTTAAAAAAGGAACACCTGATGGTTTATATACTGAATGGTATAAAAACAGGCAAAAATCTGTAGAGGGAGTGTTCTTAAACGGGGAAGAAAATGGTCTATCCACACGATGGTACATTGATGGCAAAAAAAAAGAGGAAGGGTCATATAAAAATGGTGAGAAAGATGGATCTTTTACTTTTTGGTCAAAAAAGGGTAAGAAAAAGGTAAAATATTATAAAAATGGACTCTTAATTCCAGAAAAGATTTTAAAAGAATAAAGTAAATCAATGTGAACCTTCTTTACCTATATATTTTTTATTTCTTTAGTTTTATACCTATAAAAGCTGACAAAGATTAAAACGTATTAAAACGGTAATATTAAAAAATTTTGAAATAAATACGAGAATCATATGGCAGTAAGAATACTAATAACAGGTGGGACTTTTGATAAAGAATATGATGAAATAAGAGGAGAGCTCTATTTTAAGGATAGCCATATGGAGGAGCTGCTTAGCCTTGGACGATCTAGACTTGAGGTAAAAATCTCTAAGATAATGTTGATAGATAGTTTAGACATGAAAAAAAAAGATAGAACATCTATTTTAGAATCATGTAAAAAAGTCAAAGAAGACCAGATTGTTATAACTCATGGAACGGATACTATGACAGCAACAGCAAAAGTCCTTGCGCAAGGAGAATTGAAAAAAACAATTATTCTAACAGGAGCAATGATTCCGTATAAATTTGGTAGTAGTGATGGGTTATTTAACGTTGGAAGCGCACTTGCATTCGCACAGGCATTACCCTTTGGGGTCTACTTAGCCATGAATGGTCGTTATTTTAATTGGGACAAGGTACGAAAAAATAAAACTACTGGAGTTTTTGAAGGATTTGATTCAAAATAATAAAAAGCACTTTAAAAATCTATAAAGTGCTTTTTATTGTATTCATTCACCCGCAAGTTGTTTTAATTAATATTGCACAAACTTGATATGGGTCCATATTAGCTGAAGGCCTACGGTCTTCTAAATAGCCAAAACCATCATTTGCCGTTTGCATTGGAATTCTTATAGAGGCTCCTCTATCACTAACAGCATAGCGGAACTCTTTTATACTACATGTTTCATGTAATCCTGTTAGTCTTTCTTCATTATGTGCACCATAAACGGCAATGTGTTCATCATGGTTTTTACTTAGCTTTTCACAAGCATCCTTAATCACTTTTAAGCCACCTTCTTCTCGCATAAACCTGGTACTAAAATTTGTATGAGCTCCTGCGCCATTCCAGTCCCCTTTTATAGGCTTAGGGTGTAGTGTAGCGCTGACACCATAATCTTCCGCAATTCTGTATAGTAACCAACGAGATAGCCACATTTGGTCACCTGATTCTAGAGGGCTAAGAGGTCCAATTTGGTATTCCCATTGGCCTGGCATGACCTCGGCGTTAATACCCGATATCTCTAGACCAGCATCGATACATAGCTGTAGGTGTTCTTCAACAATATCACGCCCATAAACTTCATCGGCACCGACACCGCAATAAAATGGGCCTTGTGGTGCTGGGTATCCACCTTCTGGCCAACCAAGAGGATTTCTTCCATCAAATAAAGTATACTCCTGTTCAATTCCAAACCATGCTTTTTGATCTTTAAATTTTTCAGAAACTTTTCTTAGTTCAGCTCTCGAATTAGAGGAATGAACTGTACCATCAGCATTCATAACTTCACACAGTACGAGTAAATCATGACCACCTCGAATAGGATCAGGAACTTTACAAACAGGCTTAAGCAAGCAATCGCTGTTGTTTCCCTCTGCTTGATTTGTACTTGAACCGTCAAACCCCCAATCTGGAATATCTTCTAAAGAATCAATAGTACCTTCCATTACCTTTGTTTTTGACCTAAGTTTTTGAGTAGGCTTATGCCCATCCATCCAAATATATTCTAATCTTACTTTACTCATTTTTCACCTTATTAATTTTTTTGTTTTTATTAAAAATATAACGCGATTATCTTTTAAATATAAAAAAATAAGGAAATTAATAAAAATACTTTATTTTTATTAATTTCCTTAAACCGTTTACTTCATTATATACTTAGTCCTCCTTAACTATTTAAATGGGTACTGTATTACCAAGTTTAAAAGAAGAGAGTATAATTTGAGTTTCTGTTCTTATAACACCTGGCCATCTTTGGATTTTCCTAAGTAGTTCTTCAAGCGTATTAGAGTTTTTAGTAATTACAAAAAGCATATGAGATCCATTTCCTGTCGTGCTAAAGCATTGTACGACCTCTGATGTTTCTTCGGCTGCCAGGGTAACATCTTTATAATATTGTGATGATCCTGAGATTACTGTAATTATTGCCCCAACGTCTAAGCCGACAGATCCAGGATCTATGATTGCTTGAAATCCCTGAATGATACCGCTTTCTTGAAGCTTTCTAATCCTTTCTGTTACAGTTGGGATGGAGACATTTATTTTTTCTGCTATGTGGCTTGCAGATTCGCGACCATCTTTTTGAAGTGCTTTTAAAATTTGTATATCTGTTTCGTCAGTTTTCATTTTTTTACTTTTTTTAATATTCTCAAATATACAAAAGTATGTTTTTTAAAATCTTAGTATTTAACAAAAACTATTTATTTAAATTGAAAAATTTAAAATAGTATATTGTGCTTATAAGAAATTTATTGTTTCAAAAAAGAGAGGAAAAATGAAAAAATTTATATTATACCACAACCCCAGATGAGGTAAAAGTCGAGAAGCCGTGCAGCTTCTAAAAAAAGAAAATATAGAATTTCAAGTTATTGAATACCTAAAGAACCCTTTGTCAAAAAAAGAAGTTCTAAGTCTTTCCAAAAAGCTTGGAATTCCACCATCTGGTTTCATAAGAAAAAGAGAACCCGACTTTAAGCAAAACAATTTAAATAAAGATATTGAAGACAATGAGAAAATAGCGGAAGCTATTTCCCTATTTCCTAAAATCATGGAACGACCCATTGCTGTTATTGGTGAATGTGCTGTTATTGGTCGGCCTCCAGAAAAAGTATTAAGTTTATGGATTAAGGAGAATAAATAATGAAGCTTATAATCATTTTATCATTTTTAGTGTTAATCTTTAGTTGCGACCCTTTTGTCAATGAGTTTTCGGATATTGGTAAGGCAAGCATGTATAAAGCCTCTAATCTTCCAGACACATTACTCGTATATAGTAGTGGAGCCCCCATAAAAGTTGTTACCTGGAATATTCGTTTCGGTTCCGGACGGTTTCCATTTTTTGGTGATTCATGCGGAGATGAGGTTATTGCAGATAATCAATTGGTTGATAATAATATGAGAGCAATAGCAGATAAACTAAATGAATTAGATGCTGACATAGTTCTTTTACAAGAGGTGGATATTTCTTCCAAGAGAACGGGTTATATGGACCAAGTTCAATACTTATTAAATCATACATCTCTTAATTATGGTAGTTACGCTTCAATGTGGGAGGCCGATTTTATACCTACAGATGGAATTGGAAAAATTAATACTGGAAATGCAATTCTTTCAAAATATGAGCTCACAGAGGCTGAAAGAATTCAGCTACGGTTGAGAACAGACCAAGATGATTTAGTCCAATACTTTTATTTAAGGAGAAATATTTTAAAGGTAAAGATTCCATCGTTAAGCCAAGACGGTAAAGATTTTTTTGCCGTGGACATACATGCAACCGCCTTTGCTACAGATGACACCAAAGAACAGCACATAAATAAATACACTGAAGTACTAAGCAGTATTGTTGCAGAAGATGCAATTTTTGTTAGTGGTGGAGACCTCAACTCTGTACCGCCGGGCTCCGGTTTTGATTTTTGTTCTTTTGATAAATGTGATACGGAAAGATACGAAAACCCTGATGGTACCGAAGTAGAATACCATTCCATCGACTCTGTATCTGGACCACACAAAGAAGGCTCTTTCTTCAATAATTTTGATGGTGAACCGGATATTTTATCTGATCTCTATTCTAATTATCAACCAGCAATAGATCATGATGGAGGGTTGAGTCTATTGCCCGAGCATTTTACTCATGCTCCTAGTACGAGTATGTTAGATGACACAACCGTTACTAAATATGATCGTAAACTAGACTATCTTTTTACAAACGGTAGTTGGGTTTCTGGGTCTGGTTTTACACATCAAGAAGTTTGGGGTCTTAGCGATCATATGCCAGTCAGTGCTTCTTTCTTGCCGGAGGAAAACTAATGAAAGTTTTTCAAGGGGTATTAAAATTTATAATTCTTATCAGTTTTTTATGTTCAGAAAGCCGCTCATGGAATTCTCATTCAGCTAATATTTTAGAAAAAGGGAGATGGGAAATGGGGTTATTCCAGCCTTTTAGGTATGGATATTCTGAAAAGATAGAATACAGCACGCATCCTTTAGTTTTTTTTGTAATGCCAAATGTTTCAATTAAAAAAGCTGAAAGTGATATGTGGGGATTTAATTCTGCAAGTCAATTTTCTTTAACATATCCAACACCAATGTTGAATATGTTGTCTAGAAAAGGTATAGGTGGTTTAATTGATCCTAATTTAGATATTCCACCGATGCTTGGGTTATCGTTTGCTTGGTTGATGTCGAAGTCAGTATCGGNCATTGATTTGACGATTACGAATGGGGTTGACTTTGGCTTGGTTTATGGCTCTTTGGATAAAAGAGTTTCNATTGATCTTCCTCTGATTTATCATCGTTTAGGAGTTTTTAGCAATGGCTGGGGTTTTCACACAGGGCTCGATATACAAAAACCTCTTTATAAAAATTTCTCCATACTTGTTGATTTTGATCTGCTGTTGCTCCCTAGAATTGCAGAGACTAAGTCTAATCCAGATTTTAAATATCTCAGAGGTTATTATTCATTGGAGCATAAATTATTAGTTAGTTGGAATAAGTCAGAAAATTTCAGATTTACAACTGGATATAAAATAATAAATGCTGAATTTCCATTTGGAAATCAAACAAGACTGCTTCCTTATCTTCCCTTAATTGAAAAGTGGGTTCCTATTATTGAGCTACAGTGGGCTGGTTTTAAAAAATAATTTTTAACTTTAAGCTAAATGCATACTCAACAAATGGGTTTTCCAAGTGTTCAAATATCATTTTTTAATCGTAAAGAGGCGATTATTTATAAAAAAGTAGGCAAGTATTTTTAACTTGACTACTAATCGGTGAGCTTTTAGGTTTCACTGATTGTTTTTTGGGATATTGAGGTTGCCAAGTAGTGCAATTCTCAAAATAATGTTTAATCTTTACAATAAGTAACGTTTAATCATTGCTTTTGTTCCCCAAAATATTAAGATTTTTAATAAAACTCTATAACGGAGGCTGTATAATGAAACGAATTATGTACTTAACCTAC
>JGI20160J14292_10003837_pt1 | contig 11356 bp, 11 predicted proteins | sample COG_10_FD_14292 | JGI IMG/M metagenome (IMG submission 14292) | reverse complement strand
GCCATGAACCTCCGCAAAATGACCGATATCGACACTATTTTCGGTAGTCTCCTGCGGATGACTGTTGATTTCGAATGAAGTAGTCATCAAGGTATTCCAACCTGTGAAATCTGAATCAGGTATTTCCCAATCTGGCGCTTTATCATCATTGCTATGATAAATAGCAATGAAGCCATTCGTATCTCTTACCTCCCATGTTTTGGCTTTTGCCGTTGGAGGCGGTTTGGTACCGTAGCCTGTTTTGGTACACTCACCCGCGCCATTGAAACAAAACCCATGAAAAGGACACTTAATATCCTCTCCTTCTATAGTACCGCCATGCCCTAAATGTGCTCCTAAGTGCGGACAATAGGCATCTATGGCGTGCAACTTTCCAGATTCAGTTCTGAATAGCACAATCTCTCTACCAGCAAGATTCTTGTTAGCCAACGTTCCTGGTTTAATCTCATCAGATAAACCCAGTACGTACCAACTGTCTGGATAAGGATGAAGCGTTGCTATTTTGCCCATTAGTGTTATCCTTTCATAACAAGCAATGAGACGTTATGTTTCAGGCTGTTGCCCTAAATGAAAATTCTAACCTAACCCCCTGAACATCAACAGGTATCTTTGCGCTCATAATTTAACTAGTTGTAAATCATGCGCGAATCAGACCCAAGTATTATTGAGCATCTGCTCACCATACCAGAAGCACAGGTCAGAATTTTTGATTTGAAATGGCAGAGTACATTCTACACTGTTTTCCATCAGACAAAAACATCTAAATTGTTGCATACTTTATGTATGGCGCCAATTGTGTTTTCGCTTTTTGCTCTAGCATCATATATTGAATTTTCTGACGCTTATCTGTTTGAAGCATTTCCGATTATTACCCCTGTAAACGGAGCGCTTCTAGTTTTCGTTATCTCGGCCGTTTGGTATTTGATAATGGATATAACTGTTGGGTTGGTAACAATTCCCATTATTTTGACCTTCTGGCTTTTGGCAAACGCATTTAACGCTGCTTTTGGTACTGATGGAGTTTATCTGGCAGTAATCACGCTATTTACGTTCTCATTCATACAAACAGTCAGTCACCAACCAGAGCCTGTTCCCCCACCCCACAGCGGAAGCAAGAAATTTGTTGCTTACAAAAAATGGGCGAAAATCGCTTCTGTGAGTCAAAAAATCAAAGTGATTACCCTCTTCCCAGTTTTCACCTGTGTAGAGCTGATTTCTTCTCCGCGTTTATTGCCAGTTCAGGTACTTCGCTTAATGCACCGTTTTGGTTTTAGAAAAGACCTCGAGAAAGAAACCACGGAACGAGCAAAGCGCGTTTTAAAAACGGGTGATTACAACGCCTACTGAGCAATTTCTTTGAAGAGTTTTGTCTGACTGTTCAAATCTCTAATGTGAGCATCAACAAGGCCACTTTTCAATAGACCATCTTGGACAGAGCCTAATTTACCTTTGAGGTCGGTTGCAAGTAAGTGTTCAATTATAGTTCCATTTTCTGTTGAAATACATCTATGAACGGTTGGATAAAGAATCGATCTTTCAAATCCGGTAGGTACAGGCTTGTCATGTTGAACAGAGCAGTAAAGAATAATAGCCTCTGAATCGCTTAACCATTCTCTTGAGAAGTAATACACATATTCTCTATTTGATATAGGACCTGGTGTGGCATACTGCACGTGTATGAGCCATTCCGCTTTTTCAGGTGTGATACTCAACTCTTTCAGCACAAAACCTTGAATAAACTCTTTGTTCCATTTTCCAAGGTATTCCAATGACTTATCGGCTAACACATCCACTACTTGACGGATTGGAGCAACTACTTCAATTTCTGTTCGATAGATGATCTTCGGACAATACGCTAAACGTTCTGAACTCACATGCCCTGTCTTAGCATCTTTAATCTTTTTCCAAGATTTGCTTTCAGACAACGCATCTACCATTAGTCTGCTAAGCGAGCTATTGCTGACGTCCTCCAAAGGTTGAGGAAAGAGCACTTCACGCAATTTCCTCCACTCAGCTTTATAGGCGCCAATATGGCCTGCTTTCATTATGCCATCCTGAAATTTGGGAGACACGGAACCTCCCAATTCGTAGACCATTAAGTGCTCGACTTTGCAAGCTCCATTTTGTAGTTGAGTGATGCGTTGACCTGAAATATACATTGGGCAGCGTATGAATCCATCTTGCACAGGAATGTCACCACGCTCAATAGGTGTATACCCAACTATGTAAGTTGTCTCATCAAGTTTTTTGGTGTGCTGTCCATGTGGAAATTCACGATTAGTGAAAGGCCAAGGCATACTGAATGAAGTTCTGACCAAATTCCCTTGTGGGTCAAAATCGGTTGGCCAACTTTCTAGCACCTCGCCACGGATAAATTGGTCATTTACCAATTCCATAGCCTTGTTTACATCTTTAAGAAGTTCAAACACCTCAAGTGCTGAAACGGGATGCTCCGTAATGGTTTTAAACCCTATCACAGTAGAATTGCAAACACCATACTTACTGTAAATTTTTACATCCGTGGTGTCCGACTCCAAGTGCCAAGCACCCTCATCTAAAACCTTAGGAATTGTGCTAATGGTTTCTTTTGGGTCTATCATAGTTTACTGGTTTAGAAGAGCAAACAACTACGCTGCATATTGGTTCTTGTCGCAAGCTAGATGGAAGGTTCGCATGACGAAAATAGAAAACAATACTTCCAAGATTTGTCAATGATTCGGGCGAGATATATCGATGAAAAAACAAACGCTGCAAGTCTATTGTTTACGTTTGCAATATGGCTTCAAAAGCAAGCGAAAAAGAAATTCTGAATGGTGTAATTATCGGGTTTCGTAATTTGATTTACGACCGTTACCAATATGCCGAAGTGGCCAGCAAGTATGAAATCCCCGATTCGTTTGATGAAGAACGAATGACGCTGTACCGCGACTTTTTTCTAAGTCAGGTTTACCCGCATCCAAAAAACCGTGAGCCGCTAGAAGCAGCTTTCAGAAGTTTAGATAACTACCTCACGCACCCAGAAAAATTACTCCGCATCTTGTTCGACTCTGCGGCTATTGTTTTTCGGCATGGCAGCAGTATTCCTCGCTTGTTAGCGGCTGGTTTAAAAGCGTTCAAATCATTCAGAACTGCTACTGATTTTGAGACAAAATTGGTGCGTAAAGCAAAAAGTAGCGGTAAGATTCCTCCCTACTCTGCCGAGGACATCAACTCATTCATCGTAGCGCTTCGCAAAAAGGAAATTGATGATTTTGTAGTGAATACAACTAATCTGTTGGAGTTGCTATATGACAAGCGACTTATTCGAGAAATCATTACGATTATGCAAGAACTGATTGCTCGTATGAGGAAATCGCGGAAAACATATTCTGATGTAGAGATTGGTGGACTGGAGATTGGCCTTAAAATGTTAACGGAAGGAAGTCAACTATTCGAATCAATTCCAGCAACCGACCAACGTAAGATTATTGAGATTGTGGTTGCTATTGAGGTTGAAGTTTTAGAAGGACTATTTGGAGAAAAGTAAGCTGCATGTCTTTTGGCAAAAAAGTCTTATTCTAAATGAGAACCATTTCCAAACCTTCGGAAGGATTATTCAAAGACCGAGGCTCCAAGTTTATTGGTTACGCTTTTTCTGTTTCTAATACCGATGAGGTGAAAGAGTGCTTAGATGAGCTGAAAGCTCATCATACATCTGCACGCCACTTTTGTTATGCTTATTTGCTCGGAGAAGATGCTGATGAATATCGAGCCAATGATGATGGCGAACCTGGCGGTACGGCTGGGTTGCCAATTCTGAATCAAATCAAGAGTAAAGATGTAAGCAACGTTTTGGTTGCTGTAGTCCGCTATTTCGGGGGAACAAAACTTGGTGTTTCTGGTCTCATCAATGCTTACAAGGAAGCGGCAAAAGAAGCGCTGGATAAAGCAAAGGTGGTTGTACGTATTCCAAAGTCTGTTGTACGTATTCAATTTCCGCATTCGAGTACTGGAGATGTAGAGCGATTGATACGCCAAAACAATTGGTCTATTAAAAACCAAGTTTTTGCAATGGACTGTATCTGGGATATTGAGACGCCTTTGAATGAAGAGGTGGAGCATCACTTTTTACAGCCAATTAGTGTTATCCCAATCGAGAATTAGCCTAAAACAAGAAACGCTGCTCCTGCTACAATTGCACCTAACGTAGGCCCCACAACAGGAATCCAACTGTAACGCCAATTACTATCGCGCTTATTTTTTATGGGAACTAAAGCATGAACGAGTCGTGGTCCAAAATCACGCGTTGGGTTTATAGCATAGCCAGTTGTTCCTCCCAAGCTCATTCCAATTCCTACAACTAGAAAAGCTACGGGCAACGCACCAATAGATCCAAGACCTATAACAGTATCAGACATGGAATCAGATGTAAACGTTGGTCCAGCCAAATAAAGCACCACAAACACCAAAACAAATGTCCCCAAAGCTTCGCTGAAAAGATTTTTTAATGTGTTTGGGATGGAAGGACTGGTACAAAACGTACCTAAAATGCTGTCTTTATCATCCATGTTATTGTAATGGTCTGAGAAATGAAACCAAGCAAGAAATGCTCCGGCCATTGCTCCAAGTAATTGAGCCAAGATATAAAATGGCACTTCTGTCCAAGGAAACCTTCCTGCCACGGCAAGACCAATACTTACTGCTGGGTTTAAATGCGCTCCACTATACGGACCCGCAACAACAACACCTGCAAAAACAGCAAAACCCCAACCAAAAGTGATAAGTGGCGAGCCGCCACCAAAAGCAAAGCTATCTTTCAAGCTTACGTTAGCATTCACACCAACGCCAAGAAGTATGAGTAAAAGCGTACCGATAAATTCTGCGATATATGCATCCATGCTGGTAATTTGTTATTGGTTGGTCGCATAAAACTAGAACTAATCTTAGATAATGGCATCTTTGCAACTTCAAGCATAAAACCTATACATGTACCCAACGCTTTACGACCTTGTTTTAGACCTATTCGGAATTTCCATTCCACCATTTAAACTGATACAAAGTTTCGGAATGATGGTGGCACTCGCTTTCCTTGCTGCCAGCATCGATTTGAAGTCCGAACTCAAACGCAAAGAAGGACTTGGATTACTTGACCCAGTACGGAAAAAGATTTGGAAAGGAAAGACCTCTACCCTTTTGGAAAAAGCTATTTCTGGAATTGTAGGTTTTGTAATTGGCTATAAGTTTCTAGCAATTGTTCTCGACTTCGATAGCATTGCAGGAAACCCACAAGCGTTTATTCTTTCTACCGAAGGCAATTTACTTGGTGGTATTCTAGGAGCAGCACTTTCTATAGGAACCCGAATTTGGGAAGACAAAAAAGAAGGACTTGCCGAACCAAAGGAGGTTGAAATAAACGTTCATCCGTATGAACAGGTTGGCACCATTACCATTTTGGCAGCTGTATTCGGAATTTTAGGAGCAAAGATTTTTCATAACCTCGAAAACTTGGACGAGCTAATGGCCGATCCGGTTGGCGCTCTCGTTTCGTTCAGTGGCCTATCGTTTTTAGGCGGATTAATTTGCGGCACCGCAGCCATTCTCTATTTCGCCAGAAAAAACAATATCAAAGCGCTACATCTAACAGATGCCGCACTTCCCGGGCTAATGTTGGCCTACGGAGTTGGACGAATGGGCTGCCAAATAGCTGGAGATGGAGATTGGGGAATTCCAAACGATGCTCCAAAGCCTGAATGGTTGACCTTTTTACCAGATTGGGCTTGGGCATACAACTATCCAAATAACGTTTTAGGAATCGACCTTAAAACTGATTTCGCACAAATGGGATATTTCAGTTTGACTGGTTACGCGTGGCCAACACCTCTGTACGAAATTGTAATGGCCCTTACTATTTATGCTTTTCTTCGGTTTATGAGAACGCGATGGACGGTTCCTGGTATGGTAATGTCCTGGTATCTAATTCTTGCAGGTGCTGAACGATTTGCCATTGAACAGATTAGAATCAATAATGAATATCCAATTTTTGGAGGTGTAACACAGGCAGAAATCATCTCAACTGTGATGATTCTTCTTGGAATCGTATTCCTCTTCCTAATGCCCAAAGTGGGCAAGAAATGGGCTGAATACTGATGGATATTTCCACACTCAACCTTCATGAAATAACCTGTGACGTTTGTTCTGTTGCTAGAAAGGCTGGAGCGTTTATTCTGAACGAGCGAAAAGCATTCTCATCCAAAAAAGTAGAAGTAAAAGGTCACAACGATTTTGTGTCTTACGTAGATAAAGGCGCAGAAAAGCTGATTGTTGAAGAACTAAAAAAACTTCTTCCTTCAGCTGGTTTTATTACAGAAGAAGGAACGGAAAAACAAGACGATAATCTCCTTAAATGGGTGATTGACCCGCTGGATGGTACAACAAATTTCATTCATGGTATGCCCTTCTTTGCAGTCAGTATTGCCCTGCTTTACGACAAAGAACCACTTGTTGGAGTCGTATTCGAAATCAATCAGGATGAGATGTTTTCTGCATGGAAAAATGGTGGTACGTTTTTGAATAACGAGAGAATTCAAACCTCAGATGCTAAAACGGTTTCGGACTCATTACTTGGAACAGGCTTTCCTTACTACGATTATCACAAGCTCGATGAATATCTTGCCTTGTTCAAGCATCTAATGCAACATTCGCATGGATTAAGAAGACCTGGCTCGGCTGCAACTGATTTGGCTTATGTCGCTTGTGGTAGGTTCGATGGATTCTACGAATACAGTCTCAGTCCTTGGGATGTTGCCGCAGGAATACTTCTCGTTAAAGAAGCTGGTGGAATAGTAACGGATTTCTCTGGCGGAGACGATGCCATTTTCACAAAAGAGATTATTGCCACCAACCCGCATATTCATACAGAGTTTTCGCAGCTTCTGCGTAGCTTTATGAAATGATGCGAACGGCAATTACACTCCTTTTATCCTTCCTCCTATTTCTCGTTTCTAACGCACAAGAAGACACCGTTTCTGCGGTTTCTGACACAACCGTTTTAGAGGAAGAACTAGTTAGACCCTCCACAAAACGGGTTTACAAGTTTGATGTGAAAGAAGAAATTGGCCCGCCAGTATGGCGAAAAATGCAACAAGCATTTGAAGAAGCCAACGAGTGGGATGCCGACCTCATTCTGCTGCACATGAATACCTATGGCGGAATGGTAACCCATGCTGATAGTATGCGAACAAAAATCCTCAACAGTAAGATTCCAGTTTGGGTTTTTATAGATAATAATGCTGCTTCGGCTGGAGCGCTTATCTCTATTGCTTGCGACAGCATTTACATGCGCAAAGGAGCAAACATTGGTGCTGCAACGGTAGTAAATCAAACTGGCGAACAGATGCCGGATAAGTACCAAAGCTATATGCGAAGTACCATGCGTTCTACAGCTGAAGCAAAGGGCCGTAATCCTGAAATTGCGCAGGCAATGGTAGATGCTTCTCTTGCAGTTGATGGCGTCAGCGATTCAGGTAAGGTCATCACTTTCACGGCATCAGAAGCAATGACGCACGGCTTTTGCGAGGGAATGCACGAATCTGTTGACGAAGTACTGAAGCAGAACGGATTTCCAGAATACGAGGTTAAAACATACGAGGTTAGTGAACTGGAAACCTTTATCGGTTGGATGATAAACCCAGCGGTTAGTGGTGTTCTCATCATGATTATTATTGGTGGAATCTACTTCGAACTACAAAGCCCAGGTATCGGTTTTCCTATTGCGGCCTCGGTAATTGCCGCGCTACTTTACTTCACTCCTCTCTACCTTGAAGGTTTGGCGGAAAATTGGGAGATCATCATTTTCCTTGTGGGAATTGTACTTGTTGCTGTGGAAGTCTTTGTACTTCCTGGTTTCGGAGTGGCTGGAATTGCAGGTATCGCGTTTATCATGTCATCCTTGATTCTTAGCCTAATAAACAACGTTGGATTCGATTTTGAAATGACGATGCCAACTCAAATCATCAACGCATTTCTTACAGTACTACTTGCCACGGTGGGTGGCTTTTTCGGGTCCATTTATTTAGCCCAAAAATTCGTTACAACGTCAATGATGAGTTCAATGGTACTTTCTTCCGTTCAGAAAAAGGAAGACGGTTTTGTAGGAGTAGATGCGAAAGAACATGAAATGATAGGGAAGCAAGGAATCACATTCACCATACTGCGCCCGTCTGGAAAGGTTGAAATTGACGGTGACATTTATGACGCGACCGCACTAACGGGTTACATCGACAAAGGACAATCTATTCAGGTTGTGAAGTACGAAACCGCACAGTTGTTTGTTCGGAAGGCGTAGGAAACTATCTACCACAAAAAAAAGCCCTGTTGGAAATTTCCAGACAGGGCTTAAAAAGCAACAAATTTAAGAATCAAACCTTACGTCCGATTCCGAAAATTTTCAGTTCCACAACCCATTTATTGAGTTCGCGCTGATTGTACATATACAATTCAATTTTCACCTTCTTTCCTTTCTTATTCTCTTTAAGAACGTATTTCTTATACTCTGTATCTTCTAAGAAGATATCGTTTGTCTTGTCTTTTTCAGATGCAACCCATTCCTCGCCTAAGCAAGCGGTAATAGCCTCTTTTAGTTTCTCATAACTAGAAGCTATATGAGGGGAATACATACGGCTTTCAGCAAGATAACTGACTGCTTCCGGATACATTTCGTCAGCAGTAATTAGCATTTCCACACCTGATTTTACTTCAACTGTAGATTTCTGATACGGTTTTTCAACACCACGAATGGCAATGGTAGTTTCTTCTCCTCTAATTTCCTTAAAGTAATCCTGAGACGAGTCAACAACCTTTTTAAGGTTCTCGCACATTGCGTCATCCTGAGCTAAAGATGCCATCGGAAGAGCAACTGAAAGGANGAGTCCGAGTAAGTAGGTTTTCATTGTTTGGTTTTTTTTATTGTGTGTTAAAGTTAAAAATTGAACTGCGCTTTGCAAGACAAGAAACATGCCACTAGCTACTTCGATATTTTACTTACTAATCTGGTCAAACCAGCAGCAGCCAATCCGTAGTCAGGATTAAGTTGAATGGCATAAGAATACTCCTGTTTTGCCCTAGCAACATCTCCTTTGGCTTCGTAGCACAAACCACGCATATAAACCGCCTGAAAGTATTTCGGATCAACCTTAACAGCTTTATCAAAATTGACAAGTGCTTCGTTATAGAGTTGTAGATACTGGTATTGAATGTATCCCATGTTGTAATACGCGGTGCGATAAGTACTATCAATTTGGAGTATGCGCGTGTAGGTTTCCAATGCTTCATTCAGCTTATCCACTTGCTGGTACTGCATTCCTAGAGCGTATAAAGCATCCACTCCATCTGGTCTTATGTCCAATGCAGATTTCAGATAACTCTCCGCTAATGGGTTATTCCGAGCCCAATGCAACACGCCCAACTCTACAAATGCATCGTAGTTATCCGGGTTTTCTGTTGTTGCTTCCAAATAGTTATTAATCGCTTTTGCCGTATCACCTAACTCTTTAAAGCACAAAGCTTTTACCATAAAAGGGCGGTCATCGCGAGCATCAATTCGCAACATGTCGTTGGCATAATTTATACTCGCTTGATGGTTCCCCAAGTAAAGTTCAAATTGTGACAAACGATGTAATGGCTCAACGTAATCAGGCTGAATCTCATGCGCTTTAAGCAACGCATTTTTACACTGAGCAGATTTGTTAAGTCGAAAATAAACGTCCGAAATAGTAAGGTAATACTTGGCAACTGTACTATCCAAAAGCAACGCCTTGCCAATGTCGGTCAGCGCATAATTCACTTCATTCACGTCAAGAAAAGCTTTGGCTCGTTCGTTTAGCAAATCGGTATTACTTGGAGACTTTTCTAACAACTGCGAAAGACTATCCAACCGCGCTACTTGCGGAGTAACTTCCTCCACAGGCTCAACCTCAACTTCTTTTACAGGCTCATCAGCAGAATTGCAACTAACAACGGTAAGCGCACAAAAGAATATTAATCCTATAAATCGATTCATTGGGTAACTACTACTTCTTCGCCCTTAATTGCCGCCTTGATTTTAATCTCCAACTCTTCGCTGAGTTCAGGATTGTCCAACAAAAGTTCTTTAACGGCATCTCTTCCTTGTCCTAAACGAGTTTCTCCATAACTAAACCAGGAACCGCTTTTCTTCACAATTCCGTGATCCACTCCAAGGTCGATGATTTCTCCCACTTTGGAAATTCCCTGTCCGTACATAATGTCGAATTCAGCTTTACAGAATGGAGGTGCAACTTTGTTCTTAACAACCTTCACTCTTGCACGGCTTCCAATAATGGCATCGCCATTTTTTATCTGTCCTGCACGTCTAATATCTAACCGTACAGAAGAGTAAAATTTAAGTGCATTACCGCCAGTTGTAGTTTCTGGGTTTCCGAACATCACACCAATTTTCTCTCTCAATTGGTTAATGAAAATGCATACGCAACCTGTTTTGCTAATGGTTCCTGTAAGCTTACGTAAGGCCTGTGACATTAATCGTGCTTGAAGCCCCATTTTGCTATCTCCCATTTCGCCTTCAATCTCAGCTCTTGGAGTCAATGCCGCAACAGAGTCAATCACAATAATGTCAATAGCTCCAGAACGAATTAGGTTCTCCGTAATTTCTAGCGCCTGCTCGCCATTGTCTGGTTGGGAAATTAAAAGATTGTCAATATCTACTCCCAAACTCTGAGCATAAAAACGGTCAAATGCATGCTCCGCATCAATAATAGCAGCAATTCCGCCCATCTTTTGTGCCTCTGCAATGGCATGAATAGCAAGCGTTGTTTTACCGGACGATTCTGGTCCGTATATCTCAACAATTCTTCCTTTTGGGAAGCCGCCAATTCCTAAGGCAACATCTAAACCAATAGAACCAGTTGGAATAACCTCCATGTCTTCTACTGCAGTATCTCCCATTCTCATAATGGAACCCTTACCGTGTGCTTTTTCTAACTTATCCATGGCCATCTGAAGGGCCTTCATTTTCTCTGCTTTTTCGTCTTTAGCCATAATTTCTCTTCTTAAAATGTATTTGTTTTTATTCACCAAGATCTTCAAGAATCTGAGCTGTGTGGTCTTTTGTTTTTACTTTGAGTATTACTTTTTCCAGCACGCCATCCGTTCCAATAACGAAAGTTGTACGGTGGATTCCGTCATATTCCTTTCCCATGAACTTCTTGTTTCCCCACACGCCAAAGGCTTTGATGGTCTCCAATTCGGTATCAGCCAATAGCGTGTACGGCAATTCATATTTAGCAATGAATTTTTGATGGCGGGCTTCGCTGTCTGCCGAAACACCAATTACTTCGAAACC
>JGI20160J14292_10003814_pt1 | contig 11378 bp, 10 predicted proteins | sample COG_10_FD_14292 | JGI IMG/M metagenome (IMG submission 14292) | reverse complement strand
ACAACTTCGCCTATGAAATATAACCCTTTAACAGATTTACATTCCATTGATCGAGCATTCAATTCATCAGTGTTAACTCCACCTAAAGTCACCTCAGCCGTTCGATATCCTTCAGATCCAACAGGCTTAATTTTCCAATTATGTATGGCATCACTTAGTTTTATTAATGATACATCTGACTGATCACCTATATTGCCATTTAAATTCGCCAATTCAGTAACAAATTTAGAAACTGCTGAAGGAAGCAGTCCATTTAGTGCATTATGAATTGCTTGCTTACCATTTTTATTGCGTTTAATTTTAAGCGCATCAAGAATACAATGTCTCTTAGTAAATTTACTGAAATTTCATCCCCTTGTTGCCAATAACTGCTGATTTGTAGAATACTTGGGCCAGATAATCCACGATGCGTAAACAGAAGACCTTCATCGAAAGAAATCTTATTACAACTCACACTTGCTTGTACTGTAGTCCCTGACATTTCCTTTATTGGAGCTAATTCTTGTTGAGCAAACATCAAAGGAACCAAACCGGGACGAGTTTCAGTTAATGTTAGGCCAAATTGTTCAGCTATCTTATAACCAAAGCTGGTTGCACCCATTTTAGGTATAGACTTACCACCAGTTGCAATAACAAGTGAATCACAATTTATAGAGCTGGTGTTCAACTCAATTTCGAAATTAATAGATCTTTTTATGCTCTTAACATTGGTATTTAGTTCTATTACGACGCCAGCATCTGACAAGGCTTGATTTAACATTGCCAAAATATCTTTCGATGAATTATCACAAAACAGCTGACCCAATGTTTTCTCATGATACAAAATGCCACATGACTCTACCCAGTCAATAAAATCCCACTGTGTATACCTAGAAAGGCATGAGGCCATAAATCTTGGGTTTTGAGAAATGAACTTATCGTACTTAATATCAAGGTTAGTAAAATTACACTTTCCGCCTCCCGAAATCCTTATTTTATCACCTGCAGATGCAGCGTGATCAACTCAACAACACTTTTCTTCCTCGCCTTGCGGCTTGGATTGCACACATCATACCTGCGGCACCTGCACCAATAATAGTTACATCAAATTTTTTCATATTTTTCACCTAGAAGTATAGAAGGAGCAAAACAAGCCATAATTACTATTTTTTGACTTGCACGACACTTAAAGTCCGCGTAATAAGCGCTCACGTTGGGTCGTAGCATAATGGTAATGCACCGCTTTTTGGTAGCGTAGAGTATAGGTTCGAGTCCTATCGACCCAGCCAAAAAATCTAATAATACTAAACTAATCTTAAATATTTTATAAGTCGTTTTCTACTTTAACAATGGCAGCTTCTAAAATATCAAACATCTCATCAATTTGATCTATTGTTATTATTAATGGTGGAGAAAAAACTGCCATATTGATAAGTGGCCGAACTAACAATCCTAGTTCCTCACACGCTTGATCAATTTTCGACCCTAAAGATCTTTCTGCTTCTAAATCCTCTGCTTTACATTCAATACATCCTAACAAACCCATCCCACGTGCATCACCAACAATATCATATTTCATTAAATCTTTGAGACGGCTCTGAAAATGAGGAGATACATTACGTACATTTTCTAAAATGCGTTCATTCTCAAATATTTCAATATTTTTTAATGCAGCTGCACATGAAACAGGGTGGGCAGAATATGTATAACCATTCGTAAAAGCAGAAGGTTCATCTCCTTGGCTTGCTATCTCTAAAATTCGATCTGAAATAATACATGCTCCCAATGGTAAATACCCTGACGTTAATCCCTTTGCACATGTTATCATATCTGGAATAATTTCAAAAACTTCTTCAGATGCAAACCAATGTCCTAATCGACCAAATCCAGTGACAACTTCGTCAGAGATATACAAAATATCATTTTCTCTGCAAATCTCCCAAGTTCTTTTTTGATAGCCTTTTGATGGTACGATTACACCCCCAGAACTTAAAATAGGTTCAGCTATAAAAGCGCCAATTTTATCTGCACCAAGTTCATTAATCATTAACTTCAAATCTTCGACTTTGGCATCACACCATTCCTCTGAACTCAACCATCAGGTCGAATATATGGATTCACATCTGGCAGGAAATGAACCAGATTTGTTGCAAAATCAAAATGAGATTTATCTCTTTCTTTACCAGTAACCGAATGAGCCAAATAAGTAGATCCGTGGTAACCTTTTTCACGAGCAATTATTATTTTTTTCTCGGGCTGACCTCGTCTATTATTAAAATACTGCATCGTTCTTAATGCAGTATCAACCGCGGTAGAGCCGCCTGTTGTAAAAAAAACATTATTCAAATCACCTGGCGCCATATCTGCTATTTTTTTCGACAAAACAGAAGAAGGTTGTGTAGAATTAGTAAACGGAGAGGTAAAAGGTAATTTTACGACTTGATCTGCGATTGCATCTGCCATTTCTTTACGCCATATCCAATTTGGCTGCACCACATTCCACCAGGACCATCAATATATCGCTTGCCAGCTCCATCCCAAAAATAAATACCATCAGCAGAGTCGACAAACATATTATCGTATCCTCTCCAGCTATCAATTGCTGCCCATGGATGGATTTGATGTAAACGATCCCATTCTTTAAGTGTTTCCAGATCCGGTGAATTAGATGTCGTTAGCGTATCATTCATTTTTAAAACCTTTTTAAAAAATGTTTTGAATTATTATTTCTCACGTTCTGCAAGCTGTTGATCAAGCAAATCACGTTTTTGTTGTCGGAACATGATAAGTGCAGCAATCGCAATACAAACTGCAACAACGAGTATGATAATTGTTGCCAATGCATTGATATCAGGCCTAAGGCCAAGCCGAATACGGGAAAAAATCAAAACTGGTAGTGTATTTGCACCTGGCCCAGATACAAAACTAGCAATGACCAAATCATCAAGTGACAGGGTAAATGCAAGTAACCATCCTGAAATTAATGCTGGTGTAAGGCGGGGAATCGTAATTGAAGTCAAAACCTTAAATGGCTTTGCACCTAAATCAGCTGCTGCTTCTTCTAAAGATTGGCCCATTCCTGTTAAACGTGCTTGAATAGTGACTGCTACATAAGCCATTGAGAACGTGATATGGGCAATAGTAATCGTTGCAAAGCCTCGGTTTTCTGGCCACCCAAAAAACTGTTTCAAAGTAATGAACATAACAAGAAGTGAAAGCCCAGTAATTACCTCGGGCATTACCAATGGCGCAACCAACATTCCTCCAAATAAAGTACGACCTCTAAATTTACCAAATCTTACCATCGATAAAGCGGCTAACATACCAAGTATTGTTGCAAAAGTCGCATTCACTAATGCAATCTTTAAACTCATATTAACCGCGGCCCAGACTTCTTCAGATTCAAATAAAACTTTGTACCATCTTGTCGACCAACCACCCCAAACAAGAACTAATTTAGAATAATTAAAAGAATAGATAACCAATAAGATCATTGGAATGTAAAAAAATGCCATTCCAATTGTTACCATTACCGTTAAAAACTTAGAACGCTTCCCATACATAATTCAATTACCCTCTGCAGCTTTACCTTGGTAATGCTGAAATATAATAATTGGGAAAACGAGCAGAAAAAGCATCGCAATTGCTACAGCTGACGCGACAGGCCAGTCAGTATTACGCGAGAATTCATTGAACAAAACTCGGCCAATCATTTGCACATTACCACCTCCTAAGAGATCTGGAATTACATACTCACCAGATGCGGGTATGAAAACTAATAATGACCCAGCGATTACACCAGGCATTGTAAGGGGTAGCGTTACTTTGAAAAAAGTATTTGTTGGTTTTGAGCCAAGATCAGCAGCAGCTTCGTTTAAACTTCCATCAAGTTTTTCCATATTTGCATAAAGCGGCAAAATCATAAATGGAAGATATGTATAAACAATTCCAACATAGACAGCAAATTCAGAGTACAGCATCTGTATAGGTTCATTAATAACCCCAAGAGATATTAATAAACTATTAATTGTGCCCTGGTCTGCAAGAAGACCCATCCAAGCATAAACCCGTAACAGAAACGAAGTCCAAAAAGGTAAAATTACCATAAAAAGAAGGATTGGTTTAGCTACAGGACCTGAACGAACTATTCCATATGCAATTGGATACCCTAATAAAAGACTAATTACTGTGGCCGTTGAGGCAATTTTTACAGAATTGAGATATGTATCAATATAAAGACTATCATTAATTATGTAGAGGAAGTTATCAAATACAATTCGTATCGTCACTATTCCACCATCAGCCCACTCCACCATACTCGTGAATGGTGGGCTTGCAATTTTCATTTCAGCTAGACTAATTTTTGCAACAATAAAAAATGGAAATAAGAAAAACATTAACAACCAAACAAATGGTATAATTATAACTATACTTCGCCAATTCTCTTGAAGACGCCGTAAAGTTCTATCTATAATAGAAACTCGTTTTTCAACTTTAATATTGGTGTTATTTTTTATTCCAATATTCATGATGTAAGCAACATCGCACTCTCAGGTTCCCAATTTAAGTACACCATGTCTTCCCAAGTTATTCCACGGGCGCGAGACATTGGTCTACTTTGGTTTGGGGCTGATACATCAATAATTTGTCCATTTTCTAATCGAACTTTGTAAATTGACGTTTCACCTAAATACCCAATTTCTTCTACAATTCCTTTTATTTGGTTCGGTCCTATATCTTTGGGTTTAATTTTACTTAAATAAATTTTTTCAGGTCGAAGTCCTAACCATATTTTTTCTCCTTCTGCTATTGATTGGCCATAATTTATAAACACCTCACCTACATCAGTAGAAACTGTCAAATGTCCTACTTTGCTATTCTTTACTTTTCCTTCAAAAATATTTGCTGAACCAATAAAATCTGCAACAAAACGAGATTCAGGGAATTCATAAATTTCTGTGGGAGTCCCAATTTGTTTAAATTTACCCATGTCCATAACTGCCATTCTTGAGGATAGTGTCATTGCCTCTTCCTGATCATGCGTAACCACAATAAATGTAACACCAACCTGTTCTTGAATGTTAGCAAGTTCGAACTGGGTTTGTTTTCGTAACTTCTTATCAAGTGCTGCTAATGGTTCATCTAATAAAAGTAGTTTTGGTTTCTTAACCAATGCTCTTGCTAAAGCAACTCGTTGTCTTTGTCCTCCAGAAAGCTGCTGGGGTCTTCGTTTTATATAGTCTTCAAGCTCAACTAATTTTAAAATATCATTTACTCGATCACTTATCTCAGCTTTAGGAATTTTATCTTGCTGAAGACCAAAAGCGATATTTTCACCAACTGTCATATGAGGAAATAATGCATAGCTTTGAAACATCATATTTGTTGGTCGTTCATATGCAGGAACCTGAGACATATCTATACCATCTATGCTTATTGATCCTGATTCTGGAAACTCAAAACCAGCAAGCATTCTTAACAACGTAGATTTGCCACAGCCAGACCCACCAAGAAGGCAGAATAGCTCCCCCTGGTATATATCCAGATCGATATTATCTACTGCAGTAATTGCACCAAATTTTTTTGTTAGACCCCTAATTTGCACAAATGGTTTTTCTTTTTTACCATTTTGAGAAATTGCGTTGTCTAATATTAAATCATCTTCCAATTCAAACTCACTATNTTCTAGAGGTGCATAAATAAACGGCNGTANTTACACTACCGCCGTTTTAAAATTTAGATTAATTACCTGCTACAAAATTAGTCCAAGTTCTAGTTTGAAGCTTTTTGATTTTTGGTGGCAATATCGCTGTTGTATACATCTGGTCTACTTGATCAGATGTTGGGAACGCTGCTGGACTTGAGGTTACTTCTTCATCCACGAGTGCTTTACCAGCAAGGTTTGCTGTCGCATACCAAGTATAATTACTATCTGCAGCTGCAACTTCAGGCCGCATCATGTAATTTAAGAAAAGATGTGCATCATCTTTGTTGCTCGCATCAGCAGGAATAACCCATCCATCAATCCATAACTGTGATTTTCCTTGCCCCTCAGGTAGAGAAAAATCTAAGACAACTCCAGTATCTGCTTCAGCAGCTCCAGACATGGCAAGTAATCCATCAGGGCCCCATGTTACTGATACACAGAATTCTTTTTGTGGCATTTGTTGATAAGCATAGTTGTCAAATGTTTTTATGTGAGGACGTACCTCAGCAAGCATTTCACCAACAGCCGCATAATCATCACGGTTAGTTGAGTTTGGATCAAGACCCATGTGCGCTAATGCCATAGGAATAATATCACCGGGTGAATCAAGAAAAGAAACCCCACACTTAGATAATTCTTTCATATGGACTGGATCAAAAATCATATCCATTGAACCTATTGGGGCGTCAGGATAAGTGGCTTTTACTAACTCTTCATTATAAGTAACGCCGTGCGTACCCCACATGTAAGGGATAAAATGTTTATTACCAGGATCCCATAAGTTGGCTAACTGGCCCATTATTGCAGGGTCAACATTTTTAAGCTGGTCTAACTTTGAAATATCAAGTGGCGAAATAATTCCCGCTTGAATCAATCGAGCTGTCATACCACCAGAATGGCTGACGACATCATAACCACTACTACCTGCAAGTAATTTCGCATCAATTGCTTCTGCAGAGTCATACGCATCATAAACTACCTTGATACCATATTCTTCTTCAAAATTAGAAATTGTATCTTCTGCAATGTATTCACCCCAGTTTGTTACGTTTAGAACACGTTCTTGCGCAGAAATAGAACTGGCAACTAATGAGCCAACTGCGACTGAACATGCTAAGCTTAATATTTTACTTGTTATTTTCATGATGAGTATCTTTCCCCTTTGTATAAATTTTATTTATATTTTACGCTTGGACCTTCTAGAATTAACAGAATTATCACGTTTAATTTATCTAAAAATTAAAAATTATTTCACTTTAATTCCAGATTATTTTAATTGTGTTTTTCTTCCTATAATGAGGCTATTCCAAACAAAGCTTTAGAGTCAAGTTGACTGATATATCAAATAGTTTACCAATAGTATTGTTGTTCCAAATATAAAAAACATTATGAATATATTTTTGCATGAAAAAAAATTTAGAGTATTAATATTAAGGCTAAAAAATGGATAATGCTAAAAATTTAAAATTCCCACCAAAAGGATGGGATCGTTCAGGATTGCCAGGCTGGACATATCACAGTTCAGCACTTTTAGATTTAGAAATAGAAATTTTTAAAACACATTGGCAAGTTGCATGTCACATTTCGGATATTCCTAATATAGGTGATTTTAAAACATTTGACCTATGCGGCGAACGAGCAATAATATTGAGGGATACGAACTTTGAGATAAAAGCATTTCACAATATTTGCAGGCATCGTGGCTCAAGGTTGGTGACCAATGATCAGGGTACATGTAAAAATGCTTTAATTTGTCCTTTTCATGGGTGGGTTTACAATCTCGATGGTACATTACGGGGAGCATCTCAACCAAAATCTTTTCCACCATTAGATAAAAATCAGTTTTCCTTGCGCCCTGTTGAATACGAAATTTGGCATGGTTTTGTATTTGTTCGTTTCAAAAAAGGTCCTCAACCATCCGTAAAAGAGTTATTGAATAAATATGAAAGAGAAGCATCAGGTTATAAGATGTCTGAACAAATACCCACAGATGGGTTTTGGACCGAAACCTCACCAGTTAACTGGAAATCAATTCGTGATGTTGATAATGAAGGGTATCATGTGGCTATGGCTCATCCAGCATTACAAGATCTCTACGGCTCAAATTATTACGGTGACTCTTATGAAGACGGTGTATCTCGTTCTGAAGGAAAGTTTACAGCATCCAAAGGCCGTCATTGGGGTGTGCGTAATTATAAGAAATTCTCAAAGCCACATAAAGACCTGCCTATGGAATCTAATCAAACTTGGATATATTATGGCATTTTCCCAAATTCTGTTATCGCCATTACACCAGAAACTTCATTATTTTATCAAGAATTCCCTGTTTCAACAGACGAATCCATTATACGAAGTGCAACTTACAGATACCCTAATGAGGATAGGCAACAAAAAGCTGCTCGATATTTAGCAAGCCGAATTGATCGTGAAACTGTTGTTGAAGATAAACAACTGACTATTTGGTCAAATGAATCTATGCTATCAGATGCTTTTGATGGGTTTTATCTTTCAGACCTAGAGTATGGCGTTAAAACATATCACGATCATTTGCGGGCAATACTTCCTATTTATAATATTACGGAAACACCTAAAGAGAGTGAAATTAAAGAATTAAATTCATCTTTGATTAAATCAAAGAGATAATGAAACCTAATTCAAACGAACTAAAGATACAAAAAACACTTCTTAATTACAAAGTAGGGATTTCTGGGTCAGGCTATATAAGGTATGGCGCTGCAATGTACTTTTATAATCTGGGTATTTTATCAGATGAAATGCTTGAAATTTATAGAAGATGTTGCAAGTTTGATAATGAAGATCCAATAGATTTGGCTAGGTTTGAGCAAATATCAAATTTGAAAATTAATTTATGAAAATAATATTGCAATGACATCAAAACCATTAAATCCTGATGTAGTCGTAATAGGGTCTGGCGTCTCAGGTCTATCAACAGCTAAATCATTAAAGGATATTGGTTATTCTGTGATTGTATTAGAAGCCGCATCCCATATTGGAGGTAGATGTGTAACAGACAATTCTATATTTGATATTCCTTTTGATCTCGGTGGATCATGGTTACATTCAGCAGATATAAATCCATTAGCCCGAATTGCTGAGCAGAAGAACTTTAAATTACATAAAAAAAACTGGTCAAATACTTGGGTGCATTCAAATGGTGTAAATCTTACTTCANAACAAATAAGAGAATATATTCAATACATCGAAAAGATGTGGCAAAATATTAATAATATTGACGCAAGTAAAAAAGATTTATCAGTTGAAAAATTACTTCCAAAATCAAAATGGAAAGGTATTGCTAAAAATCAAATTGCTCAAATGTTGGCTGCTGATCCAGAAGTGAGTTCAGCACTTGATGTATTTCATTTCACAAATTCAAAAGGCGATTGGTTAGTGGAAAATGGATTAGGTGCTTTTATAAAACATCTTTTTAATGATATTGAAGTAGTTACTGATTGTCCTGCCACAAAAATTGATTATTCGTCCAATGGTGTAAAGGTTGAAACGCCAGAAGGTATTATTAATTCAAAGTATGCAGTTTTAACCGTATCTACGGGCGTTCTTGCTAATGAAAAAATAAAATTCTTTCCAGAATTACCAATAAGAAAAAAAGAGGCAATTAATAACTTACCCATAGGATTATTAAATAAAATTGGATTTGAATTTGATTTAAGTTGGCAAGAAGCTCATCAAGGTCAGACTGCTGATTATCTTGTTGGAGATCGTGATTTCTGTTCCATAGAATTTGGTTTCTATGACAGTAATATTGCTGTTGGTTTTGTGGGCGGTCGCTTTGCTGAAGAATTGGAAATAGATGGTTTAGGTTCAGCAACTAATTTTTGCTGTGATGCTTTAAAAGCGATTTTTGGAAATAAGATTGTAAAATTTATTAATAAAACGACAGAAACTGCTTGGAAAAGCAATACTAATTCATATGGTTCATATAGCTATGCATTGCCTGGAGGTTTTGAGGCACGGGAGATTTTGGCAGAAACATTAAATGATCGACTTTTTTTTGCAGGTGAAGCAACAATGTCAAATTCACAAGCTACAGTTCATGGCGCATTTCTAAGTGGTATTAAAGTTGCTGAAAAAATCTTAGCAATCGATACTGCAAATTAAATCTCAATTATAAATAAAAGAGGATAAAATGGAAAAATTAAAACCAATTGCGAAAGAAGATAGGCGTGTTGTTAATGTTAAGAATGCAAATTATACCCCCTTCATAAGTGACGGCATTGAAGACGGTTTTGTTTTACAACTAGGTGATAGTAAGCCTATTGGAAGCGGTTTTCATATTTATCGTATGAAGCCAGGTCAAACTACGGTTGCACATAAACATCAAAGTGACGAAGAATTTTACATTATTGAAGGTGATTTAATAGACCATGATGGCACTAAATATGGTCCTGGTGATTTAGTTTGGCTTCGCAAAGGAACAGAACATACTTCATACTCCCCAAATGGTTGTTTGATTGTTGTGTATTTAGTTTGAAAACTCAAATTTAAATTTTAATTAAATTCTTTGGTAATCGTTTTTTGAATATGAATATGCTAATAATAAAAACACATAGCTCCGAAACCGGTAGTGCATAAAATGCTGACATAAAACCAAATAAATTCCAGAAGAGTAGTATTAACATAATTGGGAAAATAATTGAGCGTGCAAGTGCAATTAGAGCTGACTCCTTTGCACATTGCATACCAGTAAAATAGCTTATGAGTGCTATATTAACGGCCGCAAAAATTAACATTGGCCATACAATCGAAACAATTGAAATGGACATATTTAATATATCTTCCTCACCTTTAGGCAAAAAGATACCTACCATTTCTTCACTATAAATTAATAATAAAAGTATTACAAAAGTTGCAATAATGAAATTTGTAGCAACACCCATCTTAAAAAAAGCAAAAATTCTACGTGGTTTTTTTGCTCCAAAGTTCACGCTAATTAATGGAGATATTCCATCCCCAATACCATAAAAAATTAGCAAAGAGAAATACATCAAATAGTCAACAACGGTAAAAGCAGCGACACCCATTGACCCAACATTAATGATAAGCATCCAATTAAATACCAAAACTATAAATCCAGCAGAAGTTTCAGTCAAAAATTCTGAAAACCCATTAAAAGCAGCACGTGGAATTTCATGCCAAGATCCAGTCGGTTGGATGAATTTTATTGACCCAATTTGCCACAAGAAATGTGGGAAAACTACAATCATTCCAGTAACAAAAGCAAGTCCAGTGGCGAGAGCTGCACCACTAAGGCCTAAATTTAGATGCGCCACAAAAATATAGTCGAGCAAGATATTTGCAAATGTTGTACTTAATAAACCCCAAAAAGCATATATAGGCCTTCCATCTATCCGTAAAAAAAAATTCATTAATACGGCAAAGCCAAATATTGGATAAAACCAAGCAATGCTCATCAAGTATTCTACACACATTGGCACTGTTTCATTTCTTGCACCAAGAGCATTAGATATAAACTGAGGGAAAAAAATTGTAACCAATGATAGAATTATCATTGCTAAAGTTAATATTATAGCCGTTTTAGAGAAAATATCGCAAGCGTTTTTAGGCTTTCCCTCACCTAAATATTTACCAGCAATTACTGATGATCCACTTGCAAACATTAATATTATGCCCCAAACAATAGTAATGAATG
>JGI20160J14292_10003807_pt1 | contig 11393 bp, 9 predicted proteins | sample COG_10_FD_14292 | JGI IMG/M metagenome (IMG submission 14292) | reverse complement strand
ACTGTATATTTTTTAATTCATCCGCCATATTTTCCTATACCATATCCCCACATAAAAACTTTGCTAAAAGCAATGCGATTTTAACTTATCGATACTGGGTGGTTTATTGCTCAGCAACGAGACAATCATTTTATCCGGCAAAAACACTTCACGAATACAATCATTCATTTGTCGAACCGTAATCTCTTTAAAATACGCATCATACAATTGATCAAAGGAGACAAAATCTCGATTGTCATAAATCAATTGAAACCGACCATTGTGGTCACAAAAATGACTAATATCTTCATATTGCATCATATTGCTATTCCGCAGTTGTGTCTTTGCAAACGCCAATTCTTTGGAACTGATCCCATGTTGAGACAAATGACGAAACATATCTACCAAGACGGGTACAACTCCTTTTTTCACCCGTTTTTTATTCTTCGGATCTTTGTATTGAAACAAATTGTCATTGCTGCATTCCGCCACACATGCAAAATATCCACCGAATTCTTCATGTTCGGTTTCCGCAAAACATCGATAGGTCAATGGCGTTTCTTCTCGTAACAACATAAACAATCGTCCGCTCATTCCATTCAACAATTGCGTCAATAACATCATTTTAAATTGATCTTTGTTGTGGTAACTGCAAGTAGGGAATCCAATCATCAAATGGGTATTCGACATCCCCTCTTTTTTGTTACACAGGATGGTTTTGTTACACGTAGACGCGATATTACTCAAAGGGAAACGCAATCCTTTGACATCTGAGACGATTTCATTTTTCGATTTAACAAACTCACTCGCTTTCAACATACGCATAATCGTCGTAAACGACAACGAAGACACAATACTTACTACCATGTGTTTCGGTTGGTAATAATGTTTGTACCACGCCATCACTTTCTCCAATGTCCATTCGTGTTTCGAATCGTGGAACTCCAATGTATCTACCGGATGAACATAGGATGTTCCGTCGTATGCGACTTCGCAAAAATGCTGGTAGTTTACACGCGAGACATCGTTTTTATCCTTCACATTTTCCTCTCGCACGACTTCTTTTTCTTTCAAATATTCTTTGTTGGGAAATGTCGAGTGGAACAACATATCCCCCATGACCGGAATACATTTCTTAATATATGCACTGTCGCATTTGATCGTATAACATGTCAATCGTTTTGTGGTATACGCGTTGAATTCTGCGCCGACTTGATCAAATAATTCGAAAATGTCTCGAGGAAGGTTCTTCTCCGTCCCTTTAAACACCATATGTTCTACCATATGAGCCATACCGCGATGTTTGTCTACTTCGAACGCCGACCCCACATTACAAAATACTTGCATAGAAGTCAAAGGAATTGTAGAAGGCGATTTTTGGTACACGATACGTAACCCGTTATCAAATGTATGGTTGTGAATCGATATTTTCGCCTTGTATTGAGACATAATTATATAATATAATTATATCTGTTTGTGTGTGTTTTTGTGTGTGTGTTTTGTTTGATGTGTGTGTGTTTTGTGTGTGTGTGTGTACTTATACAAAAAACATTTACTTGATTGTAGAACCTACTTCAAGAGGAACACGTGACAAGTCGGCTTCAATGGTACTCTGATTCCATGGACCGATATCCTGCTTAGAGATAACGGGATCGGATCTGAGTTGAAGATTGGGGTTGCGAAGTGTGTTGCCAATTGTGTCTAAACCGATGTGATGACCGGCTTTTAACATATCAGGCATCTGAGGGTTACTCGAGTCAACAGGGTTCAAAGAAGCCCATTGACTATTCTTGTCTGTGGGTAAAAGATCGCTGGGATTGGCAACCGGCTTGGCTGCATATCCACTGTTTGCAGTTTGTGCGATTTCCGGTGTAGATCTCTGTGTCGCTACATGCTGGGGTTCACTTTCCTCTGAGACTCCCTCGGATGCCTCTGTACCGACATCCATATTATCCATGATCATCATTTTTCCGTTACTATAGGACAGCAAGAATACAGCTAAACAGAGAAAAATACCAAGAAGCATTGCTCTGTCTTTGTTAAAAAATTTTTGGAATCCAGTTAAAAAACCATCCATTGTTTTCTCTAGTATATAAACGGTGGATAAAATTTTTTCGGGTATAGAATTTGCTAAAGTATTTTTTGTGGTTTATTGCAAAATCACAAAAAACATTCCGGATCACTCATTTTACGATTCTTCGATGGTTTTCTCAATATTCTTCAACTCGGATTCATTCTTTTCGTCGTCCTCTTCGTCCTCAATATCATCGTTTAATAAATATGTGTTTTTTATTTGTTTCGCCTCTAAGTAAGAGCTTAGTGCAATATCTCTTGCGATTTTGGCTTTTCGTTTCGCATTTTGGTACATTTCAAAGTATACATCATTTCGATTTTTCAATTGCATCACTTCCCCAGAACTTTCGTCTAAAGAGAAGTCAATTTCACATAAACCGTTATTGGAATTCTCGGAAGTATCTATTTTGATTTCTTTTGAGGGTATATCTTCTAAAGTTTCTAATGGTTCTGATTCGAATGTTTCTGTTTCTAAAGTGACCAATGTGTCTGATTCTAATGTTTCTTTAACCAATGGGTCTGAATCTGAAATGACTAAATCATTTACCACCATCTCTTTCATCATGTTGTCCGATTCCTCTGCGTTTGGATCTAGATTTGAATTTGAATTTGGGTCTGCATCTGTATCCGATTCAACCGTTTCTACAATCACTTTTGGTGTATCGACGTTCAAAGACTTCGCTTTGGAAAACAAGCATGATTCAAATAAATCAGTCGATACAAGAGTCATCATTTGTTTGACTTCTAATTCTAATTGAAAACTACGTGAACTGCATTTGATTCCTTGTATCTCTAAAATCGTCATTAACTGCATTTTATCGTTTACTGTAGCAGAGTCCACTTCATTTTCTTGTTCATCGTAAATCTTCAAACCACATTTTCCTAAACGTACAGGAATATTGGCACGGATAATGTATAATTTCCCCGATTTATAGATTTTCATAGCGGAAGTGAAAGAATTCTCAATATCATGCATTTCCAGCCCACTTTCAAACCATTTTTCCCGGTTATCAAAAATCTTCGTCTGGCACAAGTTTTCTAAATTTTCCACCCATTCAATAAATTGTTCATCGTCATGTTTAAACACCAAATCAATATACATACGTTTCCCGGTTTTGATCACCCCGCTTTTACAATAACACTTAGGTGGTTGAATATACAATTGTTTTTGTTTCCCAGTCAAACATCGAATAAAATAATTTCCACCGGGTATTGCAGTGGGTGATATGAACTGTAATTGTTCAAACTGGAATGTTTGATCCGGTTCGTAAATATTCTCCATATTTGTAGTGAATTATATGGTTCTCTATATATATGTTTTTCTATTGAAACGTATTTTTGTCATCATAAATCATTTGTACGGGTAAGAAGTATAAACTTTATTTTCGTGTGTTTGTATGTTGTCATTATATTATTATACCATACCGAGTACCATTATCTATCCTTTTTACATCATGATCGCGATCAATCCAGATTATTGTCCGTGTTATGTACCAATCGCAGCAGATTATTGTCGATATTGCCAAACAAGACGGGTTCACCATCGCAAGTATTTCATATATTCTCATTATGCACGGAAACTACAAATAAAATGGATCGGTTATCGATTCAGACAGTTTTGTCGAGAGATCCATGGCAAATACCATATGGTGCTACATCATGAATCGGTGTTGTTGCAAATATTCAAAAAGCAATATTACCGTAAATGGAATGTGTATCATTGGGAACTATTTTTAAAGAAATTCCAAGGAAATGCGTTTAAAAGGTAAAAGAAAATTATAAAAAAAGTACAAGAAATCAATCGAAGAAAATGGATTCAATGTGGGATACGTGTATTAACTACATGAAAACCGATGAAGCAAGGAGGCATTTACGCGAAAGTGTTATTGTACCAATGGGGGATATCCTCTACAACGAAATGTATTTCTATGTATGGTTTATTTGTTTATATCACGTATTTCTGATTTTGATTATTTTAGCGAATTTATTTTTGTTGTTGAAGTTGTTGTCTCATACATCACTCAAATAATTTTATCGTGTTACAATATATAATGTCGCCATCCAAATCATCCAAAAGAAGACAGGGAGGATCAAACCTCGTTGATTTAGCAGTTCCTGCCGCATTTGTCTATGCAAACAACACATTTTCGAAAGGGACAATGCTTTCCGCACCCAAGAAATTTTTAAAGAAAAGTTTAAAAGGAGTAAAGAAGACACTTAGACGTGCCACACGTGGTCTTTCTAGAGGAAGACGTGGATCAAGGCAAAGACGTGGATCTAGACGAAGACGCGGATCTAGAAGACGTTAAATGGATAAAAGAAATATTCCAGACAAAAAATGTAGGAATGTGTTATACAAATTGTTTTAATATGTTGCATACCAGTAACATACTAAATAAATATAGAAACATGTCGAAAGAAAAGCCAACCTTCGAAGATTATGTAAAAAAATACGTGCAAGTAGACAATGAGATTGAGACATTGCAAGGTAAATTAAAAGTGATGAAAGATTGGAGACGAAAATTAAACGGAGCGATTGTGAAGCACATGGAAGATCAGAATTTGGTCGACCATACTTTAGAAATAAGTGATGGAACGTTGCGATATTACGAAAAAAAAGAATACAGTTCGATGTCCTTTACATATATTGAAAAGTGTCTGCAGGAAATGATCTCCGAACCAGACCAAGTGAAATACGTGATACAATATTTGAAAGATCAGCGCGAAGTGAAATACGTACCGGAATTGAAACGACGGAAATATTCAAGTGACAATAGTTCGGATAGCGAAAACGAGGAATAATTTATGTGATCCCAAATTATATGGATAGTTACAGACATTTAAGTATTCCCGATTTTTACCAATACCAACCGAATTCCATGATTACAGATGTATTATATGTAGTGTCGCCAGATTGCGGATGTATCTCGGATGAAAAGTTCGAACGCGAAATACTAGATTCAATCACCGATACCAACATCCGATCCACCAGCCGGACCACACGAAAGAACAGACCCATTGCCCCCAAAAAACGTATACAAAAACCCATATTGAAAATATTCTAATATGAGACAAGGAATATAACTCAGTTTAGTAGTACAGAATTATATTCCTACAAGGGTATAAAATGAATTCCGTTTTTATTATAAGATACAAAAACAAAAACAAAAATACAGATGGATACGAATTTAAGAATATCACGTTGTGGTTTATGTAGAGAAGAAGGACATAATTACCGTACATGTAACCGTGTAGAAGTGATCCACCGAGATTTGAAACATATTTTCCGTCGCATTGTAATCGATAACTCCATTATCACCATTGGCGAAGGAATGGAACTCGCTTGTAGATGGTTACATGATTATAGTATTGTCGCATTACGAGCATTGGCGAGGAAACATGGATTGTGTATTACACATTCAAAAGACGAGTATTGTATCATATTCAAGCGACTGTACCTAACGCTTGCGTTGCATGAAATACAGGTTCTTATTGATGATCAGATCTATCGTGAAATGCTTTTGGAATTAGTACTACTACGGGAGGAGCGAATACAAGCAGTATATGATCAAATACCACCGATACAAATGCATAAAAACGAAGACATGTCTGATTTCGACTGCCCTATTTGTTTGGAAACAATCGAGAAAGACGAACACAAAATAACCATTAATTGTGGTCATCGGTTTTGTCAGCCATGTATGCTTTCTTACTTAAATGTTTTACAAGCCAATTTGGAAAACAACGAAACAATTGAAGGGTGCATTCCTAAATGTGCTTTGTGTAGATCGAAAATCGTATCCATACAGGGGTATACAGACAAGTAAAGTAAAGTAAAGTAAAGTAAAGTAAAGTAAAGTAAAGTAAAGTAAAATTGTATTTATTCTGGCCCACCGTTATTTGCAACATATGCGATTGCTGCGGATAGAGGAACAAATGCAGATCGTTGTTTTTGGAAGAACTGTTTGTATTTTCTCAATCCATCGTCGTTTATGTAAAATTGATGCATACATACTTGAACTCCGTAATCATGGACCAATTTAAAAAAGGAATCGGTGTTTGATCCGTCGTAATTGTACAAATTAGGAGTGGTCATACGCATATTGTTCACTTTCATTTTCCTTCTATTTTTTATTTTCTTTCCTGTCCGGGCAGTCGGTGGGGACTGTGTCTGCGAAATCACTTTGTCTTCGTTCATACTGAGGAAATCGGTGCTGTTAATATTAATAATGTCTCGTAAATCCACGCATCCTTTGTTATTTTTGTGACAAAGAATTGTCTCGTAACGAGGAACATAATTGGGTGTAGTGTCCATAATAAAGACGACTTTGTTCATGAGTGTTTTGAGTTTTGTTTTTTTGGTCACGAGTTTCGAGTATCGTTTTTCACGGAACGTATTTTCGAGCGTTTCTGCGATGGATGACAACAAAGGTTGACTTTCCGACTTGATTCGTAAATGGATAAACAATGGGTCTCTGGCATTTTGTGTTTGGAACGCGGTTTCTGCGACTGTGTTCATGATCGCATGAAACGGCATTGTATTGTTGGAAGCGATGGTATTGTCGTAACTATTGGAAAACCCGACCACCGGTTTTTTGTTTTGTTCGTATACGGCAAAATCCAAAACCCGAACACCTTCGTCTTCTATGATTCGTTTCAGGTTCTCTTTGCTAATCTGGCCGTCATTGCCATAGGCACTATTGAATGCGGCTTTCATTACATACTGATCTAATCGCATACTTGCATATGTCTCGTTAACAGGTACAATGTTATTTTTTACCATACCGAACCCTTCTTTCTGTTTTTCCCATTGAAGATGAAGAAACGAGTTCCGCTTTTGTAGTAATTGGAACAAGACATATATACATATGAGAACACTGACCAATAGTATCAATTTCAATAAAAGGGGATTCATTGTAAAAATAAAACTTATATAATGAATAAATATAATAAAATAAAAAAATAAAAATAGAAGCATAAAGAAATGGCAGGCGGATTATTAAATTTGGTTGCAATTGGAAATGCAAATATTTTTTTAAATGGAAACCCGACAAAGACGTTTTTCAATATTACTTATTCTAAATACACGAATTTCGGATTGCAAAAGTTCCGCGTGGATTTCAATGGATCGAGAGATCTTCGTTTGACTGAGCCGTCCACATTTATTTTCAAAATCCCTAGACATGCAGACTTATTAATGGATACATATTTAGTCGTTAGTTTACCCGATATTTGGAGTCCTATCTATCCTCCGTCTGAAGGCACGGGTGACCAATGGGCCGCATATGATTACAGATGGATTGAAGATTTAGGTACGCATATGATCCGAGAAATCGAAGTCAATTGTGGATCATTTACATTGGCACGATATAGCGGAGAGTATGTGGCAGCAATGGTAGATCGCGATTTTACGGCGGAAAAGAAAACACTGTTCAATCAAATGTCTGGGAATGTACAAGAATTGAATAACCCCGCCCTTGCACATGGTCGTTACAATACATACCCCAATGCATTTTTCCAAGACTATCGTCAAGGTACGACAAACACCACAACAGGTGTAGAGCCATCGATCCGTGGGCGGAATTTGTATATTCCTCTAAACTTATGGTTTTGTTTGAATAGCCGATGTGCGTTCCCTTTAGTCGCCTTACAATACAGTGAACTCGAAATCCGGGTAACTTTGAGACCGATACAAGAACTATTTCAAGTACGTGATGTATTTGACCATACGAATGAGGAGTACAAATTTCCATATGTCCAACCAGATTTCAATCAAGATCGATTTCATATGTATCGATTTCTACAAAGTCCTATGAAAAGTGTGATCAAACACACCGATGATCGTGACGTAGATGGCGCATATTTGAATCAAGTCAATACATGGAATTCGGATATTCATTTGATGTGTACGTATGCGTTTCTGTCGAAAGCAGAGGCGAAATTGTTTGCATCGTCGGACCAGGTATATTTAATCAGAGATGTATACACACATAAATTCGATAATATTTATGGATCTAAGAAAGTGAAATTGGAATCAACGGGGATGGTGTCAAACTGGATGTGGTATTTTCAACGGAATGATATTAACATGCGAAACGAATGGAGTAATTACACGAATTGGCCGTATCGGAATGTCCCATCAGATATTCAAATGGCGTCTTCAGAACGAATTGTAAATAGTAGCTACAATCTACTCATCAATCCAGATAGAACCAATACCGGGTTTTTCATCTCGGGTGATTTCAATGTGGAAAATCAGAAGCATATCTTGCAAACGATGGGTATTGTATTGGACGGGAAATACCGGGAAAATACTTTGACGAGAGGTGTCTTTGATTACATCGAAAAGTATGTCCGTACCAATGGATCTGCCAAAGAAGGATTGTATTGTTATCAATTTTGTTTGGATACGAATCCTCATGTGTACCAACCATCTGGCGCGCTGAATTTAGGGAAGTTCAATACGATCGAATTGGAATTTGTGACACATACACCACAAACAGATGGCGCACGATCAAGTTATGATGTGATTTGTGATCAAGATGGGAACGCGATTGCGGTAAACAAATCGAATTGGCGATTGTACGAGTATACATATAATTTAGTGTTGTTTGAAGAAAGATACAATGTCTTGTCTTTTGTGGGAGGAAATGCGGGATTGTTGTATTCTCGATGATTTAATGTATCATTTTATTATAAAGAATAATAAGATGAAAGAACCAAATGAAGTGAAAAGCATGCAAGATGCGATTCGTAAAGTGTATCAGACCAAGAAAAATAAGATGATAAAAGAAAATTATAAAAATATCGACGTCTTACCAACTGTATATGATACACCAGACAAAGAAGGCTTCAAAGGACTTTTCAAGAAAATGGGGAAAGGGTTAAAAAAAGGGTTCAAACCGGTAAAGAAATGGAATGCCCCGTATACTGGTCCACCATTAGAAGGCCCATTAAAAGATATCGATCATAATCCAGCAAACAACATTAGTAATATTATTTTAAAGGGGGAAAGTCTGTTGAAGTTCTTTACAGACAATGAAACATATTTGGACAGTGCATATGGATCATCCACGAAACGCAAAACGCGTAAAACCACCGTAAAAGATTTATTAAAACCATTTGCAAAATGCCCCTGTATTCGGTTTCCGAAGAATCGTAGTCCAAAAGAATTATGGGAATGCTTACTTAGTCTCCCATTTTTTTTCACGGATTATATCCCTTGTTTGATCGATGGATATTGTGATCTCATTGTCACGATATTTACAACCAAAAAAGAGTACGTGATCAAACAAGACAAAGAGTTGGTGAAAAGTTCGGTCCATGAATTTTTATATATATTTGTCGCAGGTTACTTGGCCATGATGTTCTTTTATTACACGGTGATGGATACATCGAATTTCGTGAATCCACAGGAATTCTTTATAAGGATTGACAATCATGCCTATCAGTTCTTTGTGGAAGAACGTTTCTTCGAGTATTTGACACTGCCAATACATACATTTAACATGTTTTTCACAGACGTCTTGCCATATATATCTACATTACTCGGACTATTGCCATTTGCAAAGTTGAACTATATTTTCTTATTTATGGTGAGCATTGCCATGGTATTCAATGGCATTGTCGAGAAGTTTTTCGACATGTTCAAGAAATCGTTCAGATTGAAAGCGGATATGATGATTTATGTGATGATCCTTTTCGCCATTGTGAAGAAACTATTTGATATAAACTACAGTATAAATGATTTTAATTTGATTCGAGTAAGTCCAATCACAGTTGCAATCGCTTCATTGGTGTGTATGGTCATGGCCATATTATTTGCGCCCGTATCACAGATGATGTTGGTGATTTATGTGATTAAATTGTTTTTATTCCGTCCTCTATTTCATTTTTTCGAAGAATTGGATTTTGTGAAAGATTATTTATCCGACCCAGACAATGATGTTAGTTGTGATACAAGAACGGGGGAATTTTTCGGAGAATTGAGTCGTATTGTCACAAAATTTATATATCCGATCATGCTTCCTTTGGTCTTTACGATATTTTTCGGATACCGGTTATATTTGTCTGGTTCATTGCATAGTAGTGCATTGCGAACCATTATGTACATCATTAATATGGTCGGTATGGTGTTAATGATTGGATACATGGCATTTGCCGCAAATGCCGATAGCAAATTGTCCCGGGATGTCAATATCGAAACGAGATCCTCTAAAAGTACAACAATGGGTGCAACAACAGAGACAACAATGGGTGCAACAACAGAGACAACAACAGAGACAACACCTGATGCAACATCCAATGCAGCCACTGATGCATCTGGATTAGCAAAAGGCATTGAAGAAAAACTCGGAACGATCATAGATGTTGTAGCAACTCCCAAAATGTCTACGTCGGATTCTTCTGCAATAGCAAAAGGCATTGAATCTAAACTACCATAGAAACAAACAATTCAACACCCTGAAAACCCATATAAACCCACTTTGGCTTAATAACTATTATTAAATGGGCAAAACTAAGAAAAAACAGCTTCCATTGGTAAGTATTTGTACGCCTACATTCAATCGACGACCTTTCATTGAAACCATGTTTGCATGTTATCGTAACCAAACATATCCAAAGGAGCGCATGGAATGGATCATTGTAGACGATGGCACAGACAAGATCAAAGATTTAATCGATGCAGCCAATATACCACAAATAAAATACTTTGCTTTGGATGAGAAAATGAGACTAGGTGCAAAACGGAATTTCATGCACAAGAAAACGACCGGGTCAATTTTGGTATATATGGACGACGATGATTATTATCCCCCAGAACGAGTCAAACACGCAGTAGAGAAATTACAAGAAACCCCTACCGCATTATGTGCAGGTTCGAGTGAAATTTATGTATATTTCAAGCATATCCAGAAAATGTACCAGGGTGGTCCATATGGTCCGAATCATGCGACCGCGGGTACATTTGCTTTCAGACGTGAACTGTTGTCACAATCNCAATACGATAACGATGCGGCTTTGGCAGAAGAAAAGGCGTTTTTGAAGAATTATACNGTCCCNTTTGTACAACTTGATCCTCTGAAAACAATATTGGTCTTTTCGCATATCCAGAATACATTCGACAAACGGAAATTATTGGATATGGATCATGGTCATTTTTTCAAAGAATCGCCTAAAACGATTGATATGTTTATCAAATTTGATCATGAGACATCGATTCGAGACTATTTCATGAAACATATAGACAAGGCATTGGAAAATTATAAACCGGGCGATCCATCCATGAAACCAGATGTAATTGAACAAATGGTCGTATTGGATAAAAAACGGGCAGAAAT
>JGI20160J14292_10003792_pt1 | contig 11418 bp, 10 predicted proteins | sample COG_10_FD_14292 | JGI IMG/M metagenome (IMG submission 14292) | reverse complement strand
TACTTCTTTTACTAAAGAGTTATTTTTAAATTCACCATTTATTTTCTTTAAATTTTCATTTAAATTTTCTGATTTAAAAATCTCTTTATAAGCATCTGTAAGACCAATTATATCTTTATTTTGAACTTTTTTTCTTCTTAATCCAACTATGTTAATGCCATTTAATAAATTTCTATTTCCTGTTGATAAACCATAGGGTATTACATCTCTCGAAACACCAGTCATTCCACCAATCATAGCCATTTTACCAATCCGTACAAATTGTTGTACTCCACATTTTGCACCAATTATTACAAAATCATCAATTATAGCATGGCCTGCAATCGCTGAATTGTTTGCCATAACGATGTTATTTCCTAAAATACAATCATGTGCAATATGTGCTCCAATCATAATTAAATTGTTATTGCCTACTTTTGTTATCCCACCGCCTTGAATTGTGCCAGTGTTAATAGTCACATGTTCTCTTATAGTGTTGGAGTCTCCGATTATTAATTTTGTTATTTCACTATTATATTTTAAATCTTGAGGGTCACTACCTATTGAACACATTGGATAAAATATATTATTTTCACCAATTAATGTATGACCTGTAATGTTCACATGTGAATGAATTATTACACCATCTTTAATTTCAACGTTGGGTCCAATTATTGAATAAGCACCTATTTGTACATTTGGTGAAATTTTAGCTTTTGGATTTATAATTGCCGTTTTATGTATCATTTATTTATTGTCTTTAATAAAGTTTCTTAAATCTTTTGCTGGGTAACCCATAACTTTTGATCCATCAGGTAAATTTTTAATCACTCCACTCCCACCTCCAATTTGAATATTATTACCAATCTTTAAATGACCAGAAATTCCTGCTTGACCACCAATCATGACATTATTTCCTATGGTAGAGCTACCGGCAAATCCAACTTGTCCAGCAATTATACAATTGTCACCGATTTGATTATTATGTGCAATGTGAATTTGGTTATCTAAGAATGTATTTTTGCCAATTACAGTATTTGACATTGAGCCTCTATCTATTGTATTTCCACAACCTATCTCGGCAAAATCTTTAATTATAACAATTCCTATATGAGGATACCTAATATTTTTATCTTTATTTGGAAAAAAACCAAATCCTTTTTTTCCAATAACACAACCATCTAAAACATGAATATCATTATAAAGGATACTATTTCGGATTATAACATTTGAACCAATAGAACAGTTATTTCCGATTATAACATTTTTTTCTATAATTGAATTATGACCTATCGTACAATTTTTTCCAATTTTAACATTTTTACCTATTAAAACATTTTTTCCATACTTAACCTTTTTGTTAAACAAAGATTTGGATATATCTTTAACAGTAGTGTCAAATTCATCTTCAGCAGAATCCGGGTAAAATAATTTTGTAATTTTTGCAGTAGCAATTAAAACATTTTTTACAATTATTTTTTTACAATCAAATGGTAAAATATTTGCTAAAGATTTCGTTGTAATGCAAAATGAAGCTTTAGTTTTAGAAGCAAGTAACTCATATTTTTTAGAATGAAAAAAAGTAATATCATTTTTTTTTGCTTCACTAAGATTTTTAATATCAGATACTTTTAATCTAGTTAAATTTTCATTTTTAACAGATAATGAATTCAAAAGTTTATCTATTTTAAAAGGACCTCTATTTTTAAAAAAAGGATTAATCATTAATCAATTATAAATCAAAACTCGGATAAATTGCTCATCAATAATTATTACTGATTATTTTCTATCTACTATAGTCGCTGACCACACAGCATCAGCCATTTTTTTTCCTTCTACAAAAGCCTCGCCCTTATATTTCCAAACCCTACCATGAGATCTAATTGCTTCTACATTTAATTCTAGCCTGCAGTCAGGTATCACGGGATTTCTAAATCTCGCTTTTTCAACGCCCATTAAAAAAACTAGTTTATTTTCATATTCTTTTTTATCTATTCCTGTAGCCGTAAGAGCAGCAGCAGCCTGCCCAAATGCTTCTACAATTAAAACTCCTGGCATTACTGGATTCTCTGGAAAATGACCCTGAACAAAAAAACTATCTTTCTTAACATTTACTATTGCTGTTGCTGAGAAAAGTTTTTTTATATTTATTAATTCTTCAATTAGCAACATCGGTTCTCTATGTGGCAACAAATCAATGATTTCTTTTTTATTTAAAGTATTTTTCATCAATTTAGTTTAATTTTTTTTATTTTAGCATCAAGTTGTTTTAAAATTTCATTAGTCACATCTAAATCAGATCTTCCTATAATAATATTTTTTTGATCAATAATAAAAGTTAGTTCATTTTTATTTGAATATTCTGATAAAACTATATTTAATTCATCTAAAATTTTCTTCATTGCTTTATTTCTTTTTGATCTTAAATCATTAACTTTCTTATTTCCTTCTTTTTTAAAATTTTCAAATTCTTTATTCAATGCAATTACTTTCTTTTCAAATTCCTCTTTAGATAAAATATTTTTTTGTGAATTAACTTTATCTTTTTTTAATGATAGTTTTTTTCTATTTTCTATATATTTATTTTTGTTTGCTTTATCTAGTTTGTCTAATTGTTGAAGCACAGATTTTCCAACTAATGATTCTCTCATTACTCTATCCATTTCTACAAATGCAATTTTAACTTCAGCTTTTCCTTGAGTAAAAATTAATGTTATAAAAAAAATTATAGCAATGGCTTTTATATTTTTAATAAAATTCATTAAAATGTAGTTCCTAAATTAAATCTAAAAGATTCAGTTATATCACCACTTGCTTTTGTAATTGGTTGAGCTAATGAAAAGCTTAAGGGTCCTACTGGCGTTAGTAAATCAACAGCAATACCTGTTGATGATCTAATTGAATTACCTTGATCTATAACATTTGAATAATCTACATGCCATACATTTGCTGCATCAAAAAATAAAGAAAAATCAACATTTTCAAAAGATTGAAATAAATAAGGAAGAGTAATTGATGTATTAAATGCCGCCATATAATTACCTCCAACAAAATCTAATCCATCTTTAGGGCCGATTTTACCTGACTCAAATCCTCTTAATTTAGTTTTTGGTAAAAACATTCTTTTAGAAACTCTGACATCATCACCTGATTGTAATGAATTAATTGCTCTTGTATACAATCCAACAGATAAAACTGAGTCTTCTATAATTTCTTTATGATTAGTTATTTGATAACCATTTATGATTGAGTAACTGTCTGAGACTAAAGGAATTTCTTGGACTAAAGTGCTTATAAATCCATTTTTTGGTCTGTATGCTGAATCTCTTTTATCGTAACTAAGTGAATAATTAAACAATGTATCAAAGTAAGAGCCCTCTTGTTTTTTATATGCTGCAGACGCACTAGCAGTTGTAGATAATTGTTCATGTTGTATAGAAATTCTAGGTGCAAAATATAAATTTTCGTATTGTTGAAAAGCTGTCCCAAGTGCAATTCTATTAAGTGAACTTTTATAACCAAAATCTTCTTCTTTATCTAAACTAGAGCTTTCTAAAGATGTTGTCACGCTTCTATCTGAGTAAGCAAAATTTGGGTTTGTATAAGCAAACTTTCCTCTAATGGATTCTTCTGTAAGCTGTAGATTTGCATCTAATTTGATACCCTTACCATTAAAATTGTTTTCTTTAATACCAAATGCTAAAGTAGAACCAGAGGTACCATAACCTGCACCAGCAGAAATTTCTCCAGTAGGTTTTTCTTCTATTGTTATGTCAATATTCTTTAAACCTTTTGTATTACCATCTTTTATTTCAGATTTTACTGATTTAAAAACATTTGTACTTTTTAGATTATTAATAGTCTTATTATGAAGCAATAGATTTAATGGATCTCCTTCATCTACAACAAGTTGTTGCCTAATAAATTCCTCGTTAGTTATATTGTTGCCAAGTATATTTATACTTTCAACATAATATTTATCACCTTCTTTAATATTAAAAACAAAGTCAATTTTATCATCATCTTTTATCGTCTCATCAACGGTGACATCAATAAACTCATAATTTTCATTTGCAGCAATTCTATCTATTTCTGTTAAAATAGTTTGAATACCTTTATATGAATATGTTGATTTTTCTAATTTTTTAAAAGTTTTTCTTAATCTATCAAAATCTTTAGTATCATAATCATCAGGCAAAATTATCTTAAAAGAATTAAATATAAATTTTTTACCAGAGTCAATTTTATAGATTAAAGAAAAATTCTGCTCATCTAAAACTTGAGAGTAAGCATCCTCAATGCTTACTTTATAATATCCATTATTTAAATAAAAGTTTTTTAATAATCTTTTGTCAAGCTCTGTTAGCTCTTTACTTAGATATTTATATCTAGAAATAAATTTCCAAAATTTACTTTCTTCAGATTTGATAATAGAGCTAAGTTTTCTACTTTTATATTTTTTGTCACCTATGAATTTAATTTCATTGATTAAGGCTTTTTCACCCATTGAAATATCATAAATTATATTGATGGTATTATTTGAATTTGTTTGCTGTGAGACATCAACTTTTGAAAAATAATAACCAGATTTTCTTAAAACATTGGATACTCTATTTAAATCTTCTTTGAGTGTGAACTTATTAAAAGAACTTTTGGGTTTTAATTTTGTTTGTTCTTTAAACAACTCAACATGTTTTTTTGCTTTTACACCATTAAATATAATATCTTGAATAATTGGGTATTCCTTAACATTGATTAACAACTTATTTTCAGATATCTCAACTGTGACTTTTTCAAAAAAATTTGAATTATAGATATTTTTTAAAGCCTCATTCAAATCATTTTTTGTTAAATCAACATCTTTTTTAAGTTTAGAAAAATTAATGATAGTTTGAGTAGAAACTCTTTGATTACCCGTTACCTCAAATTCAGAAAAGATATCAGCAAAGACGTTTCCTAAAAAAAAGGAAAATATTGCAACAAATGTAATTAAACTTTTATTCATCGTAAGTCCTTATACACATAAATCATTAATTTTTAAACGTACATATTCATTTATAGATTTAATTTGGTCAATATTTGTTGGTTTTTTTAACTTATATTTTTGAAATTCTTTTTTCTTAAGGATCCGAAATAGAATTTTTGAAATATCAAGAAATTTTATTTTTTTTTGTAAAAAATTTTCAACAAGACAATCATTTGCACTCACTAAAACTGTTTCAAATAAAGAGTCTTTTTTGGGTAAAGACTTAATTAATTTAATTACTGGAAATTTTTTTAAATTAATTTTTTGAAAGTTTAAATCATTGAGAACTTTGAAGTCAATTTTTTTTGATTTAATGTTTTTTTCATACTTAGTATATAAAGAATTAAAAATAGGAATTTTCATATCTGTTTCGTGGGCAAGAATTTTAATCAAACCATTAGAAAATTTTATCACTGCATGTGCATAGGACTTAGGATGAATTAAAATTCCCAATTGTTTGTAATGAAGACTAAATATTTTTTTTGCTTCAATAATTTCAAAAACTTTATTCATCATTGTCGCAGAATCAATTGAAATTTTTTTTCCCATTGACCAGTTAGGATGATTAAGAGCTTGCATTATTGTTATATTTTTAAATTTATTAAGTGGATATTCCCTAAAAGGTCCCCCGGATGCTGTTATATAAATTTTTTCTATTTTTTCTTTNTTCTTTTTTTTAATTAAAGACCAAATTGAAAAATGTTCAGAATCTACTGGTATAAAATTTGTATTGTGTTTTTTTAAATTTTTTTCTATTAAAGTCCAGCCACAAATAATTGATTCTTTGTTAGCTATTGCAATTGTTTTTGAAAATTTTATAATATCAAGAGTGGGTTTAAGTCCATTAAAGCCTGCTATTGCACTCATTGTATAGTCAATTTTTTTTTTATTAAAAATATATTCGATATTATTGAAATTATTAAAGATATTTATTTTCTTGTTTCTTAAAATATTTTTAACGTTTAAATAAGCTTTGTAATCAGTAATTATTATATTTTTGACATTAAATAATTTTACTTGATTTAATAAGTCTTTATAATTTGTATTAGATGTAAGTAGAGATATTTCAATTTTTTTTTTATCTTTTTTGAGAATATTGATTAAGGTTTTGCCAATTGATCCTGTTGATCCAAGAATTGCAATTTTTTTTTTCATTAAATAGTGATTAAAAATTGATTAAGCATTACACCAACAGGAACAGCAAATAAAATACCATCTATTCTATCTAAAATACCACCATGACCGGGTAATAAGTCTCCTGTATCTTTAACTTTAGCCTTACGTTTTAAGTATGAAATAAATAAATCACCTAATTGACATGAAAATGAAACAACTATTGCCAATAATATCAAATCAAAAAGATTATTAAATTTATAACCTAAAATATAATAAAAGATGGGCACTATGGCTAAAGATAGAATGAATGATCCAATCGAGCCTGAAATAGTTTTTTTGGGACTTATTTTTGTTAATTTTTTGCCTTTGAACATCTTACCAAAAATTAAACCTCCAATATCTGAACAAACACAAATAGAAAATAAGTATATCATAGTAAGTTTAAAATCATTTTGTATAATTCCATCAAAAATAATAAATGAGAATATAGTTAAATAAATTAAACTAGTAGCTTTAATTGACAGTTTTAGAAAATTTGATTTGAATGTTTTTTTAATAAAAATTTTTGAAATTAATTCATGAAATTCAATCAAAGAAATTATTGAAATAATTATCAAAGAAATAATTAAGATATAAGAGTAGTAAAAAGTTAATGCTAATAATATAATTAAAAAAATTGATGTTATAATTCTTTTTGTCATTTCTTTACTCATTAAATATTACCAAAATTTCTTTTTAATGATTTAAATTTATTAAGTATTTTTTTATAATCTTTATTCTTAAAATCTGGCCAAAGTTTTTTCTCAAAAAAAATTTCTGTATAGGCTAATTGCCACAACAAAAAGTTACTTAATCTTTTTGTATTACCGGTTCTAATAAGTAAATCTGGATCTGGTATACCTTTGGTATATAAATTTTTTTCAATATTTTTTTGCGATATTGTAATATTTGATTTATTTAAAAATTTCAAAGCATTTATAATTTCAGTTTTAGATCCATAATTTAATGCTAAATTAATTTGTAATTTCTTATTGTGAATAGTTTTTTTTTCTGATATTTCAAGTAAGGTTTTTAGTTTTTTTGAAAACATTTTTTTTTCACCAATAATTTTTAATTTAATTCCATTTTTTATGAGTTCATCAATTTTTTTAGTTAAAAAATTTTCTAACAAATCAAACAAAAATAAAATTTCTTTCTTGGGTCTTTTCCAGTTTTCCGTAGAAAATGTATATAATGTAAGATAATTAATTTTTGATTTAATTGTTTGTTTAATAATCGACTCAACAGTATTAAGTCCAACTCTGTGTCCAGCGTTTCGAGATTGTTTGTGTTTTAAACCCCATCTGCCGTTTCCATCCATAATGATGGCAACATGATTAATTGGGTTCATATGGTCATTATTTCTTTTTCTTTAGTTCCAACTTTTTCATCAATCAATTTAATATGTTCATCAGTAAAAGTCTGCACCATCTTTTCAAATTTTTTTTCATCATCTTCACCAATATCTTTATTTTTTAATAAATTTTTTAAATCATCATTAGCTTCTCTTCGAATATTTCTGACTGAAACTTTACATTTTTCACCCATTGACTTGATCATCTTTTTTATCTCTGCTCTTCGTTCTTCGCTCAAATCAGGAACAGGTAATCTTATTAATTGACCGTCAACCTGTGGATTTAGTCCTAGCTCAGATTTTTGAATAGCGGCATCAACTAGTTGGACATTATTAGCGTCCCATACCTGAACATTAATCATTCTTGCTTCTGGTGTTGTAATGCTAGCTACTTGATTAATTGGCATTGCCTGTCCATACACATCAACTTTAATTAAATCGAGCATACTTGAATTTGCTCTTCCTGTTCTCAGAGAAGTTAGTTCTTTAGCAAAAACCTCAATGGTTTTATCCATTTTTTGGCTGTAGATTTTTTCATTAAACATTTATTCACCAATTTTTAATCTATAAAAATCTTTAATCTTTAAATCAGTAATACTAAGTTCTTTTACAATATCTTGCACCTTTTTTTTAGGTTCCATAACCCATGCTTGAGATAATAATGCATTTTCTTCCTTAAATTTATTAATTTTCCCTGAACTAATCTTTTGAGCTATCTCATCAGGCTTCCCTGAGCTTTTTAATTCTTCGGTAATAAGTTCTTGTTCTTTCTGTAAAACACTCTTATCGATAGAGCTTGAGTCAAGGGCTAAAGGATTTGAAGCAGCTACATGCATAGCAAGCTGTTTACCAAAAGACTTAAGAATATCTGATTCTTCTTTAGTTTCAAGTGACACAACAACTGCTAATTTGGATAAATTATCTTTAACAACAGTGTGTAAATAATTAAAATTTTTAGTACCTACATGGTTAAATGTTTTTAATCTTCCAATGGTAATTTTTTCACCCATTTTTGCTATTAAGGCAACAAGATTATCTTCAACAGTTTTGTTATTGGCCATTTTACATTTATTCAATTTATTAATGTCAGAATCATTTTGATTATTTAATTCACTTAATTCTTTAGCAAATGAGACAAAGTCATCATTTTTGGCAACAAAGTCTGTTTCACAATTTAATTCTAGAATTGAAGTTTTACTTTCATCACCACTAGTCGCAACTACTCCTTCTTTCGCATCTCGTGACATTTTTTTAGAAGCTTTGGAGATTCCTTTTACTCTTAAAATTTCTACTGCTTTATCCAAATCACCAAGCGACTCTTTTATTGCTAGATTACAATCTTTAAATCCAGCTCCAGTTGCTTCTCTTAATTGTTTTACTTTTTTTATATCACTCATATTAATTTAATTTTTTTTTTGAAAATTTAGCATCTAATTTTTCTCTATCTAGTTCTTGAACTGTTTTAGTAGATTTTTTTTTAGACTTAACTTCATCAACTTCAGGTTTATCTTCAACTTTAGCAGGAGCAGCTTTTTTTGCATTTTCAATAGTTTCTTTTATTAAATTACAGTAAAGATCTATTGCTCTTCTTGCATCATCGTTACCTGGTATTGGATAATCAATTCCATCTGGGTTGGAGTTGCTATCTAAAATAGCACATATTGGTATACCTAGCTTAACTGATTCTTGAATAGCTAATGACTCATAATTTGTATCAATAATAAAAACTAAATCAGGGACTTTTTTCATTTCAGCTATTCCACCTAGTGCTCTTTCTAACTTATCTTTTTTAACACTCATTTTAAGGAGTTCTTTTTTTGTAAATCCTCTATTTTCTGCAATAAGATCAGTTTCATATTTTTTCATTTTTTTAATAGAGGCTGAAATTGTTCCCCAGTTAGTAAGCATTCCTCCTAACCATCTATAATTAACAAAATATTGCCCTGTTTCTTTTGCTACTTCTGCAATCGCCTCTGAAGCTTGTTTTTTTGTTGATACAAAAAGAATTTTACCATTATTAGCTATAGTGTTGTAAATTTTTTCTAAAGCTACATTTGTTAATTCTAATGTTTGAGTTAAATCAATAATATGTATCGAGTCTCTTTTGCCAAAGATGTATTTTTTCATTTTTGGGTTCCATCTTAGAGTTTTGTGACCTAAGTGAACGCCAGCTTCTAATAGTTGTTGAATAGTTAGACTTGGTATTTTCATATTTATTCCCGGTTAAGCCACCACAGTAATTTCCACTTAAGGACCGGAGGTTTAAAACCACAAACTGTGTGCGTATTAGTTAATTTAAACAGTTACTTACAAATAATTTGAATGACAAACAAGTCTTTTTTTTAGTGAATTATAGTCGAAATATCCTTGTTTCTTAGGGTATTTATTGATTTTCTATCAATATACCGTTTGTTTTTCAGTTTAAATTTTAAATCTTTATTCTTGTCTCTAATATTGATTGTAACCACTGTTGAACCTTCTTTTTTGATTAAATCAGAAATTAAATCAATATTTTTTGTAGATTTCAAATTAAATGAAATTTCTGAAACAGGCTTGTTAAATAAATCCTTCAGTGAGGCTATTTTTTGGACATTAATTCTTTTAAATCTATTTTCATCATTGGAAATACTTTTTGCTAAAGTAATAATTAAAGAACTTCCTTCAATTAAAATTTCACGATTTGTTTCAAGTATATCAGAAAAAACAAAAAGTTCAAAAACACTAGTTAAATCTGTAAATTTAATTACACCATAGGAATTTCCTTTAGCAGTTTTTCTCTCAGTAATTTTTAATAGTGTTGCTGCAATGTTTGCCTCTATAATATTATTATCTGAATTAAATTTAATATAATCGATTATCTTATAATCATGAAAAATTTCTTTAAACTGATTTAATGGGTGATCTGAAATAAAAAAACCTACAGCTTCAAATTCACGTGATAATCTTTCCTCAAATTTCCAATCTTCAATATTGAGAACTATTTCACTATCCTGCTCCTCATCTGAAGCAAAAAGATCAATTTGATTGGCTGCTTTATTCTCAAATATATTTTTAGTTTTTAAGATGAAATTTGGAATAGAATTAAATAATGCTTGTCTATTTTTATCAATGCTATCAAAAGCACCTGCTTTTACCAATCCTTCTAATTGAAGTTTATTAATATCTTTTGGATTAACTCTATTTAAGAAATCATTTATTGATCTAAATTTACCATTGTTAACTCTTTCTTTAACGACATTTGATATAGCTTCAAATCCTACACTTTTAATTCCACCCAAAGCATAATAAAAATTATCATCATCAAATTTAAAATCTGCAAAACATCTATTAATATCTGGCCTCACAACATTGATATTAATTCTTTTGAGTTCTTCGTGAAATTCACTAAGTTTATTTTGATTAGACAAATCCATTGTCATTGATGCTGCAAAAAATTCTTTAGAATAATAAGTTTTTAAAAATGCAGTCTGATATGATATAATAGCATAAGCTGCTGCATGGCTTTTATTGAAGCCATATTCAGCAAAAGGTTCAATCTTTAAAAAGATGCTTGCGGCAACATCTTTAGTTATTCCATTTTTTAATGCCCCAGCTATAAAACCTTGTTTTTGTTTTTCTAGCTCTGCTCTCTTTTTTTTTCCCATAGCTCTTCTTAAAATATCTGCTTCACCAGCAGTGAAACCAGAAAGTTTTTGAGCAATTTGCATTACTTGTTCTTGATAAATAATAACGCCATAGGTCGGTTTTAAGATATCCTCTAAAAGTGGATGTAAATAATCTGGTTTTTGACGGCCATGCTTACAATCATTATATACCGGAATATTACTCATTGGTCCTGGTCTATAAAGTGCAACTAGTGCAATAATATCTTCAATATGGTTTGGTTTCATCTGCAGCAAAGCCT
>JGI20160J14292_10003791_pt1 | contig 11419 bp, 9 predicted proteins | sample COG_10_FD_14292 | JGI IMG/M metagenome (IMG submission 14292) | reverse complement strand
ACCTTATAATGGAGAAACAATATTAATTTTAGGATGCGGAAACAGTCCTCTAATATTTGATAAAGCAACTGTAAAGAAACATTTACATAAAGATATGTATACTATTGATATAAACGAACAAATGAACCCATCATGTTTAACAAATATGAGTCATGGAACATTTTGTGAAATACCAGATAAATCTATTGAAGAAATTATATGTGAAGGGTTTACTATGGATATATTACACTCTAGTAATTTTATTAAAGAAATTAATAGAATAAAGAAACCAGATGGTATTTGTACATGCGATTTTAAAAATGTTGGCACGTTTAGAAACTACCAAGGTGAATGGGATAATATTTATAATAATCCACCATATATTAAGTTTAATCAAGTTTCTGATTTCAAGATAGGTAATAAACAACAGTTTGAACTTACCCCGGGCGGATATATGAAATTGTATATTAAAGATAGTACGGGTGAATATAAAGATGATTTTGAAGTTAATAATAATGGAAGTATTAAAATATATATTAAAGATAGTACTGGTGAATATAAAGATAATTTTGAAGTTTATAATAATGGAAGTATGAAAGTGTATATTAAAGATAGTACAGGTGAATATAAAGATGATTTTGAAGTTAATAATAATGGAAGTATGAAAGTGTATATTAAAGATAGTACTGGTGAATATAACGTGATAGATTATATGATATTATATGGATAATATACGAAATATTGAAAGTAAATGATAATAATTAATATTTTCATAATTATATGGAAGTAGTATTTAAGAAAAGAAAGATAGAATATGATAATTGTTCAAACAAAAAATGCAAAAACTTTACACCCGAAGTTTTTATAGCTTGTGATAACAATATTATTCCAGAAAAAAAAGAGATACAAATTAAAACAAAAGATTGTTTAATTTGTATGTCTGAAATTAATGAAAATGAAATTATTACCCTTCATAAAGATCATTTCTATATGTGTCAAGAATGTTTAGTTAATCAAGGACAAGTTCTGTTAAGAAATAGGGATTTACTGCCTTGGAAATGTCCATGTTGTCAAGAAGAAATAGCTCTTGATACTATTCAAAGTGTGATGTCAAATGAAGATTATAATAAATTATTATCAAGACAAATGGAAACAATAATAGGTGAAACAGTATCTTGTTATGAATGTGATGTTTCCTATTGTCTTCCATTTGATTTTAATGAGAATTCAATAGAATGTTATATTTGTAATTCTACGATTCAAATTAATGAAAAAGAAACAGTCAACGCTGATGAAATTAATAATTTATTAAGTCTGGCAGGACAAGAGAATTGGGCTCAATGTCCAGGATGTCACGAATTAATTGAAAAAATAGATGGATGTAATTCAATGACACATCATGAAAATAATAGAAGTGTTACTCATTTTTGTTATCAATGCAATGAAATATTAGATAGTAATGATGTTGATACTATTGGTAGACCTCATTTTCCAAATGGTTCATACAATGATTGTATTAATACTAGTAATAATATATTGGATGATTTCTATGTTGTTCCCGATAGTATAGATAATAATATTGATTATGAAAATTTTAATTGGGATAATGAGAATGATAGTATAGCAAGTGATGAGATGTATTATTGTACAGAATGTGATTATAGTGGATTTAATCAATATTCCTTAGACCAACATATTAATGCAAAAGGTCACTATGAACGATTTTATTGTACAGAATGTGATTATAGTGGATTTAATCAATATTCCTTAGACCAACATATTAATGCAAAAGGTCACTATGAAAGATAATAATTCAAAAATCATTAGTTTAAAATAAATTAATCAACTATCTTATTGCCATTCTCAAGTTTTCCCGAAGCAACAATTTTCATAATACCATCTTCTTTATGACTTATCATAATGTTTATATCTCTATCAATACACGCGGGTCTTGATAAATTTAATTTAATACTTTTCTTATTTACTAGTGTAACTATAGAAGGAATTGATAAAGTGCCAATTTGTAGAAACATATTATCATTTAGCTTTGGTTTCCATAAACCTCCAAAATCTTCGATAATATTATATTTCAATTGCACAGAATCATATACACTAGGTAGTGTTCCTTCTAGACCAATCATATTCCCGGCCAACATATCATCCTTACAATAATATGGGTCAATATCAGTACCAATTCCCATTAATCCACCGGGAAAAATATGTTCTAATTCCTCCTGATCAGTTTTAACTGATAGAATTTTTGATTTAATTGGTTGTGAAATTAACTTTCCATCTTTGCCTTTTCCGCAGATACCAGGTCTAATCTCAATAATGTCATTTATACCAAGACGACCATTAAATAGACTACCTCCAATAACACCGCCTTTTAGTTCTGTCCAATCACATCCAGGTTTATTTATATCAAAAGATCTAGTAGCCATAAAACAGGCATCATTTTCTGTTTCTTTTGGAGGCATGAAATGTGTTAAAATTTCTTTTAGTAACCAAGATACACCAATATTTTTATTAAAACTTGTTGGGATTATACTTTTCGGCACTATATTATAAGTATCAAGAAGCTTTTGTAATTCTTGATATCTTTCTATTGCTACTTCTTTAGTCACCAGATCAAGTTTATTAAGACATACAATAATATTATCTATTCCTGATAATTTAATAGCTGCTAAATGTTGAATTAATTGAGGCTTTTTCGCAATTGGGTCAGCTGCAGATACAACTACAATTACAGCATCCATTAATTTGATACTTCCAAGCATAGTTAGAATAAGTTCTTGATGACCAGGACAATCTACAAATGATAGGTGATGAACTAATTTACATTCTTCATCGCCAACTTTATATTCATCTGGTTTAGAATCAGTAGAATAAAATTTATCACCATTAGTCCAAATCTTCATATTGGCGTATCCAGGTTTAATGGTAATATTTCTAGTTTTTTCAGCACTATGTCTTTGTGTTTTAATACCGGTTAATGCTCTGACACCTGTAGATTTACCATCAGATACACTACCTAGCATTCCGACGTTAAGTACTGGTTGTTTACTTATCTTTTCATTGAATTGAGAATCCATTATATAATAATTTATTTGATAAGAAGGAATTTTAATCAATTTTTTCGTATATTCGTATTTTACAAGATATTTATAATAGATAAATTAGACTTAAAAAAATATAATATAATATTATTAATGGCAAATATAGAAGAAGCATTTAATGCAAAATTTGAAAATACTGTTAAATTAAATAATCATAATGATATAATTGATCATTTTTTTACCCAAAGAAGAGTCACTGAACATGAAGATATTATTGATAAAAATATGAATAGAAAAACGAAGAAGAAAGATATAACTTATAATTTTATTGCGATTACTATTCCACATTATGACTATATTGAATCTAGTGAATTAAATATAGATGTTAGAATTTGGGGAGATGATGGGTTTAAGTATACCGGAAATATAGTAGCTAAGGAGGGGTATATTCCAAGTTTATTATTAAAGCTGAATACAGACAAAGAATTATTTGTTAATCTGAAGATTAAATATAATAGTGGGGATGAACAAAATGAAAAAGAGTATGTTACTTTTATTAATATACCAAAAAGATACCAAGTTGAACCAAAAATACAAGTGAATAATATTTAAACAATAAAGTAATTATTTATTAAATGTCAGATGATTTAAATGAATATAGAAAAGTGATAAATAAACTAGATAATGAGATGATTGATATAATTAAACAAAGAATGAAAGTGTCAATTAAGATTGGTAAGCATAAAAAGGATAATAATATAAAAGTATTAAATACTGGTAGAGAAGAAGAAGTTATAGGTAATATAATTAAATATAATAACGTTGATAAAGACTTATGTCTTGAAGAAGAATTTATTAAAGAGTTATGGACAAGTTTAATGAATTATTCTAAAAAAATACAGAACTAAATTTATAAATACATTAATTTATTAATAAATTTATCTAAAGTTAACGTCTATAATAGTTGGTACAAATCCGACAGGAGATAGTGGTAATCCATTTGAAACTACACCAGTTGTGTATGGAGCTAATGGATAACTACTACTCCAAGTGTTTGAAGGAACAATAGGTGTTAATGGAGTTCCTGTGGCACCTGGTAATACTTGAAGTTGTTGAATATAATTAGAATAAGTAGGACCCATAGAAACATATCCACTGTATGGGTATGTGTTAATGCCTACGCGATTTCTACCATCTTCAGTAAAGTATCTTAAATTAGCTTGAATGTGTTGTGATTGGTCTTTGATTATAATACTATTAATATTAAGATCGTGATGAAGTTTTACAAAACTTTTAATTGCAGAATTAACAGTGTCTGCTGTTAATGTATAGTAAAAAGGTTGAACAATTTGATAGGATGTCATATACTTATAATTAGATATTTTATTTAATACGGTATTTTAATATATAAAAATAAAATTTATAAGAATATTTTAATTTTAAATCTAGACTAAAATATAATTATGAAAAACAAAATTAAAAATGATGAAATATTTGAAAACATTGATAGATTACAATTATCATTAAAATTTATAGAGAAAAGATATGAAAAATTTTATTATTTATTAGACGCAATTCCTCAAGAAAAATTAAATCAGATATTTATGAGAAATTTATATTATTTTTCTATCGTTATTGAAAAAATAAAATATAATTTCAAACAAATAACAATTATAAAGAAGCTGGTACATAGTAAAAAAACTAAGAAGAAATTAAAGATTAAATTGAAAGAGTTAGCTAAAAAGAAGAGTATAGTTAGTATTATTTTATTAGAACATCTGGTTAATATGATGAAGAAATATAATATTGATTCATTTGATTTTGAAGTACAGTCTATGATTGATAACGATGAAAAAGAGGCCATTGATCGTGCTCCAGAAAAATATAAAGAAGATATTAAGGAAGAATTTAAATCAATAGACATGGACTATGTATTAAATACTGATGATAAAGTAGTTGAACCATTTTGGAAGGCTATAGTAAAGGGTATCAAAAAGGTACTAAATAAAATTAAAAAGGGTCTTATGAAAGCAGTAAATTTTATCAAAAATTTAATTAATAAAATTGTAGGTATTTTTAAAAGTATTTTTAATGCTATGATGAAGATATTTAAAATGTTAGCGCAAATTGTGTTGTTTATAGTAACAACGTTAGTTAAAGTAATAAAATTGTTTTTTGATTTACTTATGATGCTTTTTAATCTGATAACGAAAACGATACCGCGGATGATAGCGAAAGTGTTTTCTTTTGTAAAATTATTATGGTTAAAAGCAAAATATACAGGTATCACTGCTATTTTTATGTATTTTGGATTGAATTTACTAATTCAAAAGTATTGGGAATTACTATTAGGTGATTTAGGAGATGCAGTACCTTCAGAATTTACTGAATATCCTGCGTTATTATTATCAACACATTTTTTCTGGACACAAACTCGAACTATAAGGAACATTCAATTTAAGATATTAGATACAACAATGAAATTTTCTGATACTTATCTAAAATTATTTTTTGTTCCTGTAATAGGTGTATCACCAAATGATAGGTTTTTCCGGTATAGAGGTAGAAATATTGGGACTAAAATTAATTTATTTTTTGCAATGATAGTTAATAATATTGGAAAAGTTATTATGAGAGGATTGATGTTTGTTATAGCATTTAAAGTAATAATGAAAGTTGGTTCTCAACATTTTATCAAGATTTTTCCATCATTAAGGGAGTTTATATTATTTCCAATTATATTAGTTAGAGCGATTGTCATGTTTTTATATAATTTTACGACTAAACAAATTTTAGGACATGAGGAAGAATAATTTAAAATATCTAATAATAAATAAAATCTATTTTTAATTATAATATGAATAACAAATTTACGAAAAAAAATATGAACGAACAAGAAATGCAAAATAGTTTAAGAAAAATGAAAAAAAGTATTATTTTTATGGAAAATCATGTCAATAACTTTTATGGATTACATAAACATTATCAAGATAGCAAGGTTAATCCAATCGCTATTAGAAATATAATGTATATTGATAACACTGTTCAAAGAATAAAAGGAAACTTTGATACAATGAGAACACTTGATAATAAAACTCCTGAAAATAAATTTATTATTAAAAAGAAATTTATTATTTCGATGGTTTTATTAAAACATGTTAATACCCTAATTAAAGAAAAATCATTCGAAGATGATGATTATGAAATTCATCATCTTCTTTTTAAAGATGGTAGAAAACCAGATTTTATGAAACTAATACCTAAGAAATATGAAGATGCTGTTAAAGAAGAGTTTGAAGCTATAAGTAGAGATAAAAAGGTAATAGAAGGATTTAGTTTAGCTGCCATACCAAAATTTTTTGCATCTATTGGTAAAGCTTTTAAATCGATTATTACAGGTATTGTTAAAATAGCTAAATTTATGTTTGGAATGTTAACTAAATTTGTTATGTTATTATGGAAACTACTAATGTGGACCATGGACCTTATTTTTAAAATCATACCACGAATGATAACAACTATTTTTAATTTTTTCGGGTTGCTATTTACGAAATTATTTAAAGTGGGAATATTTACCTTTTTTCTATTTGTGATGCTTATACTAGGATTGATGAAATATTGGCAGATATTATTTGAAATGAACGGTATTCCAATACCGGTTGTACTACTTCCGGCTATAGTTATTTCAATACATCTATTTTGGAATGAAACTGCATTAATATATAGAATGCAGACAGGATTAATAAATGGTATTGTATGGATATTTACTGGTCCAATAAAATATATGATACAATTAGCATTAGGTCTTCCAAGAAATGACCCATTCTTTAGATATAGGGGAAATAATTCTGCTCAAAAGTCTTTATTATTTGTGAATATGATAATGAAAAATATTGCAATGATTATTATAAGATTTTTTATTCTTATACTTTTTACTAAATATGGTATCAAGTATGGTGTTCCTATGATATTAAAAAGTGTACCAACCATGAGAGAAATGTTAATTTTCCCATTGATAGTTAGTCAATATATATATCTCTATATGAAAAAATTATTAAATTTATTTGTTGGACCTGTTGACAAAACATAAAAAAATTGATTAATTTATTTAAAAATAAGATAGTATTTAGTATAGACCTATAAATGGGTATTAAAAACTTGTTAAAATTTTTAAATACTTACCCGGAGTTAGTAGAAGATAAAGATATAACTGACTTTACAGGTAAAAAAATTGCAATTGATATAAGTATATTATTATATCAAGTTGTTATTTCCGTAAGAAATTCTGGTGCAGATCTTATTAATAAAAAAGGAGAAATAACATCACATGTATTAGGATTATTTAATAAAACAGTAAAACTATTAAATAAGGGTATAATCCCAGTTTACGTATTTGACGGTAAACCTCCAGATATAAAAAGAAAAGTTCTTGATTTGAGAAAGAATATAAGAAAAAAAGCAGAAGAAAAACTAGCATTAGCAGAAACAAACGAAGAAAAAATAAAGTATTTTAAGCGTAGTGTAATCATAACAAGAAAACAATTAGACGATTGTAGAGAATTATTAGATTTTATGGGTGTTCCATATATTAATGCTCCAGAAGAAGCAGATTCTCAATGTGCATGGTTAGCAAAAAATGGTCATGTAGATGCAGTTTTGACTGAGGACATGGATATATTAACATTCGGTTCACCTTATATTATTAGGAACTTGACATCTTTCAAACGAAATCCAGTTGAAATCAGTTTAAGTAAAATAAAAACAAAGTTTGATTGGACTCATAAACAGTTTATAGAATTTTGTATTTTATTAGGGTGTGACTATTGTGAACATATAACTGATACTACTTGTTTTGAAATGTTTGATATTTTTCAAGAGAGTAAGAATATTGATGAAGTATTAAAGAAATTAGGAAAAAGTATAAATTACGATGAAACATTTAAATATTTCGAAAATCCAATAATTGATGATTCAAAAACTGAATTTAATGTAAGTAGTCCGGATTTAAACAATTTAAATAAGTGTCTAGTAGAAAATCATGGACTTATCAAGTATAAAATCCAAAAGAAAATGAATTCACTTATACTAACTTATACTAAACTAAATTGTATTTCTAATAAATCTAATTTCTCTGAAGAAATTGATATTTAATTTATAAAATAAATATTTAATATTTAATTTTATAAATTATTGTTTTATAAACCCAAGTTAACACATTTAAAAGTGTTAATATTTTTAATAGGTTGATCTTCTAGTGGTATTATTTTACGAAAGTTTTTTATAAATAGCACTGGGTCAGTTTTATCTTCTAATAGCTTAAAATGACACTTACTTAAGAATATTGATACACTACAATCTAACAAATCAGTTAAATCAGCCATCTCTGTTTGTAATTTAACATTAATTTCAGATAATGGTAGAAAGAATTGTCTATTAGTAGTCATGAATTGTTGAACTTTTTCTTTAATTTCATCTGATACAATATCTGGAAAAAAAGTTAAAGGATAATCTGGTTCTAATGGTGATATAAAAATAATTGATTCTAAGGGATTAAATGTTAAAGTCTGATTAAAATTTAATGTATCACTTTTCGGATGATATAAACTAACAATATCGCTTAATAATGGTGTTCTAATATATGGATAATACCAAATACTGTCCATTTTGTTATTGAAATAATAATTTAAAACCCATTCAAATCCCTCTATATATTTATCAACAATTTCTTCTTTATCTTTATCTGGAAAGAACTCTGTATAGTATTCATCTAAATTTTTAATTTTACTTTTATAAAATGAATGTTCTGGATTAAAGAGATAGTAAAAATCATCTAATTTATTATTCATCATATACTCTAACTGTTCTCTTTCTTTTCCTTTATTTAATAATTCATTTTTCTTCATTTTGTTTTTGTGATCTTTTGATTTAAATGATCTTTCATCATATCTTTGAAAAGTTGTTGATGGTTCTAATCTAAAATTATTAAACGGTAGTTGAAGCGGTTGTAAGTACATGTATAAAACTAATTCTTCGATTATTTCTTCGTCAGTCAATTTTAAATAATAAAGCGATTTATAAGTATTAACCTTCTCTTGAAATTCTTTACTTCTTTTACCTAATAAAGAACTACCTAAAATACCATCCCCATATAATGTATGATATAAATGATGACCATCAATAATTTTTAAAATATTATAAACAAAATTATAATATGGCTGATTATTATGATGACTTGTCATAATTTTAGTTAACAACTCATAATATATGTTTCTTTCTAAATCAGATCCTTTTCCTTTTTCATATGATTTACCATCAAATTCTGATGATTTTTCATTATACTTGAATGTTTTATCTAATTCACTTTTAAAAAAATCATAAAAGTGTTGGATATCAATACATATAGCAGCATTTAATGGTGTACATACTTGACCTATTCTATTAAATAACATACTTTTACTAACAACAAACTTTGTTATAATATTATTAATATCATATTTAAATTGAGTCAAATCTTTATTAAAATTATTATTTCTAGCCCAAGTATAATTCTTATATTTGGAACTATAAAAGTTTCTATTAGTATCAATTAATTCATTCTTGGTTAATAAAGTAAAAAAATGAACTAGATTCGCATGATTGATACTATATTTATCATCAGATTCTTTCCTATCAGATTCTTTATTATTAAGTTCATCTAAATATTCTTGATAGTCCTCTTTCATTTCTCTTCTTAGTAAGTTTTTTCCACTTTTTCTTTGTGTAGAACCACCTGTTATATTTTCAAATAATTTGATATTATTACTTCCTCCATATTGTACTTTTTTTAAAATATTACCTACTTCTATCAAAGTTAATAAATAGTTATCAATAATGATATTAATATCTTCTCCTACATTTATGGATTCTAACTTTGGTAAGAAATCATCACCAAATAATGTAAAAATATATATAATTTCATCGATTAGAAGTCTATCATCATCTAAAGATTTTATTCGTTCCTTACAATAAGTAATTAGTTCTTGTTTAAATCGCTGAACCTCAATCATATTAAATATTTTTTTATTTTCTTTTTTAGATTTTTGCTGGTCAAATCTCAATAATACCGTTTCGATGTCCAAAATCATAAGTAAAAGAATCATATCAGAATCAGGCGAATAAACACAAATTTTGTTACTAGTTGATTTAATATTTCTCAAACAAGTCATGATTTTCATTTCACCTTCACCAGGATTATATACATCTGATACTAATATACCTGTTATATTTGGACATATATCTCTGCATTCATTAAAAAAACGAACATCTTTTAATTCTTGTGACATTTTATCCATGAATCCAGTTCCAGGACTAATATTATTTTTACTCCAATCAACTGGTAATATTACACTTTTCATTAACTTTGTCATAAGGTCTCCTATGTATCTTCTCTTTTTTTGTTCCATCATTTTTGCAAAAGATGGAACACCGTCGATCGCTAACATTAAATAAGTTATATTTTGAGAAATAAAATTGTCTCTTAATAAAGTTTTAATATATTCTTTTACTTGTATTATAAGTTGTGGTTCAAAATCATCCATATTAGTAAAAGGAAAACTTAAATTTTCTATTTTTTTTTGCTGAAATTGATTTAATTCTGATAACATTTGAGATGATACATTATGGATAATAGAATTAAAATCTATTAAAAAATGTGTTGCATCTATTTTAGTATAAGGTGCTATTAAGTCTGTGACTACGTCAAATTGTCTATTTAGACTGGAAAAAAATCTTTCTATACCCATATTATTATTAATTAGATTATAATTAATATAATTAATAATTTATTACTTAATATTTTACTTACAAGGACTATCGTAAAACTCCTATTCTATAGTATCATTCTATAGATTTCAAAAAAAATTGTTTATTTAAATGTTTAATTTAATGTACAGATATGCTATATGAAATCTGATATTGATAATTGGGTAGACTTTCTTAATGAAACTACTTCGAAAGCTAACATCAATAACGTATCTTTCGATGAAAAAACTGTATCTAACGACTTAAAAATGACAGCTATTCCTATGTTAAAAGAGTTTATTAGAGAAATTAAAGGAAGACATCTAACAAATCTATTGTTGCATCTAGAAAAAAGTTTTCAGTTGGTTAGTAAACAACTTAAAAATGATATGACACTTGATGACTTGAGAAAACTATCTTTCCTAGCATTGAGTAATATTGTTGTTGAAATTCTGAGAGAAATGCGTGTTGTTGCATATTCTACTGGTAAAGACTTTGATCCAATTGAATTTTTAAATACTTATGAAGAGGACCTTCTTCAAGAAGATAATATTAAAGATAAACAAANAAAAGCATTTACAAAATTAAAAAAAGCATCTAAACTA
>JGI20160J14292_10003783_pt1 | contig 11432 bp, 14 predicted proteins | sample COG_10_FD_14292 | JGI IMG/M metagenome (IMG submission 14292) | reverse complement strand
TATGTTTATTGGAAACTTTAAAAAGAATTTTCAATAAAAAAATTATAGCTTATATTATAAAATATGATTTGTTTTTGTAAAAATTTTAAATATAAATTCTAATTGTTTCATATTATTTTAAGGGTTTAAAATGACAAATAAAATTGTTCCTGGTCAAATGACACCATCGCTTTCACTGAATACTATTATGGATAACCAATGGGCTTTAGAAGGCAACTTAAACAAGACTAAGACTATGATAGTTTTTTACAGAGGGTTGCATTGCCCTATATGTTCGGATTTTCTTAAAACAATAGATAATCAACTAAGTGATTATAAAAAATCCAATACTGAGGTAATTGCCGTTTCTATGGATAGCAAAGAAAGAGCGTTACAGGCTAAAAATGACTGGAATATTAAAAATTTGAATATTGCCTATGGTTTGACAGAAGAAAAAGCTAGGGAATGGAATTTATATATTTCTAGATCTATTAAAGAAGTAGAGGCAGAAGTTTTTTGTGAACCAGGTTTATTTATTATTAAAGAAGACGGTTCATTATATCTCGTAAATATCAGTAATATGCCTTTTGCAAGGCCTGATGTAAGTTCTCTGCCTGCAAAATTAATTTTCGCTGAAGAAAAACAATATCCCGTAAGAGGTAATAAATAAATTATTAAAATTTAGAAATAGGGTCTTTAAATGAATTTTAAATTAAGAAAAATAATTTTATTAAAAGAAGAAATTTTTCATGAAAATGGTCCACTTCAGTCTATTCCAAGAATAAGAGCAGCGGCTTTGGGTATTGTTTCTAACCCTTATGCGGGAAGTTATTATGAAGATCTGCAATCAGGGATGGAGCATCTTAAAGATCTTGGCTTAATGTTAACTGACCGTCTAATAGATACTTTGGGTGGTATTAATGGCATTGATGGGTATGGTAAAGCGGCTATTGCTGGAGAAAATGGAGAATTAGAGCACACAGCACTTTGGCATGTGCCAGGTGGTTATGCAATGCGTCAAAGGCTTAAAAATTCTAAAGCGATAGTTCCTTCAGCAATGAAAGTAGCAGGAATGGGATCATCAATTGACATACCTTTAGGTCATACAAATGCGGCATACGTTAGAAGTCATTTTGATGCATATGAGGTAAATGTAACAGATGCTCCAAGGGCAAACGAAATTATGTTTTGCTTAGCAATGACTAAGGGACCTAGGATAAACAGTAGAATGGGTGGTTTAGAGGCTGATGAAGTTGTTGGAAAAGACGGTTTGAGATAAAAAATTACTTAATAATTTTATGAATATATGTTGAATTATACCTTTGTGATAAATACTCACCGGCTAATATATTTTTATCTTCTGAAATGACTGTATCATATTGAGGGTTAAAGAAAAAAGGGATTGAAAATCTTTCTTTATTGCCTCCTATAACTCTATGAGGAGTAGCTTTAATTTGTTTTTTTGACCATATTTCAAGCATATCTCCAAAATTTACTATTATTTCCTTTTTGTCGGCGAAAACCTTTGTCCATTTTTTGTTAGGTAATTCCACTTCTAAGCCAGGTGTTCCGTCAGTAAACAAGAGTGTTAAACATCCATAATCTGTATGAGGTGCTATACCGTAATCTTTTTTTGACATCTTTTGTGATCTCTTTGGATAGTAATTACATCTTAACAACGCCATTGGTAATTCGAATTTATTTGCAAAAAAGTTACTTGAATAATTTAATGAAATCTCAATTTGTTTTAATATTGATATTGAAATTTCACTGCATGATTTATAAAATTCCATAATTTTGTTTTCAAACGAAGGGATCCCATCTGGCCAAATGTTTTTTGAATAATAGGGTAAATCTTGGAATTGATGGTTGACTTTAATATTCGGTCCACAGTCAAATATCTCCTTATTATCTGGATTAAAATCTGCATTAACTTGTTCTGCTTTTATTCCACCCCAACCTCTATTTGATGATGTTTTGGACATGTTTACTTTGTCTTTTTCATCTAAATCTTGCTTAAAAAAATCTCTGTATAAAGCAAAAACATTATTAATATTTTGAAAGTTTATAGGATAATTTTTTATTATTAAGAAACCGTAATCTGTAACAGCTTTCTTTAATTTCTTCTGTTCAATTTGATAGTCATTATGGCTTTCATTGGACAATGAATTAAAGTCTATCTTAGGAATTTGATTTAACATAATTAATCCCATAAATATATTATATAAATACTTTAAGAATTAAATTATTTTTGTGAAGTTTTATTTTTTTGTCATATTTGTTATAAAATTAGAGGCTTTGTCAAAAATCAATCTTTTTCTATCTATATTCATTCTTTCTAAAGAACCTACTAGAATTGAAAGTCGAGGATTACTTTTAAAATGAGAGATATTATCACTCATAAATTTCCAATATAAACCGTCAACTATATCACACCAACTGTCTTTTTTATAATTGCTCATCTTTAATATATAGTTAGAACCACATGAGTATGGTTTAGTTGCAAATATTCCTCCATCAGCAAATGTTCCCATTCCATAGACATTTGGTACCATGACCCAATCTGAAGAATCTACAAACATTTCCATAAACCATTTATAAATTTCATTAGGATGGATTTTTGATAAGTTCATAATATTACAAATTATCATAAGTCTTGGTATATGGTGAGTGTATCCAAATTTTATACAATCTTTTATAGCATCATCAAGTGGAGTTATACCAGTTTTCCCTTCATACCAATGATTAGTGAGCTTTCTATCATGTTTCCAATAATTTGATTTAATTTCTTCATTCCCTTTATAATGATAGACACCTCTTATGAACTCTCTCCAACCTATAATTTGACGAATGAAACCTTCTAGAGAATTTATTGGTATAGAATGTGTTTTGGAAAACTCTAAAGCTTTATTTACAACTTCATCTGGAGTTAATAAGCCCATATTAAGAACTGGGCTTAAAGCACTATGAAATAAAAAATTATTTTCAAATCTTATTGCATCTTCATAATCGCCAAATTTTGAAAATTTATTCTCTAGGAAAAGATCTAACCATTCCAAAGAATCTTTTCTATTTGTTGGCATCCATAAATAGTCTAAAGAGCCTGGGTGTCCATGAAATGTAGAGTTTATTTTTGATTTTAATGATTTAAATTTATTGTCTTTTTGAATAATTGGAAAAGATGGAATTTCAATGTTTTTAGGTATTTTTTTTCTATTTTCTTCATCAAAAGACCATTTCCCTCCTATAGGTTTATTATTTTCATCAGTAAGAATACAGAGTTTTTGTCTAATTTTTTGATAAAAACTAGCCATTCTTATAGTTTTTTTTTGACTTAAAGCGAAGTTTTCAAATTCCAATCTTGATGTGATAAACATTGGGCTTTGAATAATTTCAAAACTTAAATTATTTTTATTTATGAAATCATTTAATTGTGTCTCAAAAAAATGGTCTTCAACTTCGAAANATTTAACAATATTAATGCTTTCTTTTTTTACAACTTTAAGGAATTTTTTTTCAAAATCGTCTTTAAAATCATCATCTTCAATAGAATGATAATATACGTTAAATCCATTTTTAATTAAATTGTCTCTATATTGACGCATTGACCAAAGAAACATTAATATTTTTAATTTATGATGTTTATGTTTAGTTGTTAAGCCAAAATCTTCTGCCATAAAAANTGATTTTACTTTAGTTTTTTTAATGTGTTCAATAGGAAACAGTTGATTTCCTAATATTAGTAAAATTTTATTTTCAGACATTTAATTTATTTACTCATATATACTTATATTTGTTGTGTTTGCTGTGATGTAATCCCAATCATAAGTAACCCCTAATCCAATGCCGGTTGGAACAGGAACACAACCGTCGCTTTCAATGCAATCTATCATATCTGTATAGCCACAAGTATAAACTGGTGCCATTGTGTTGGGACAATCAGGACCAACAAGTGCAACTTCATAGAAATTTGAATTTCTAGTAGCTGCCATTACATGTCTATGTGCTGGGCCACAAGCATGAATTTCAACATCAATTCCAAATGCTTCACCTAAATGAGATATTTTCATTGCTCCAGTTATTCCCATATCATACTCTGGATCTGATCTTAAGAAGTCAGTTCCACCGGCAATTAAAAAGTCACACTTAGGCTCAATTCCTCTAATATGCTCAGTTTGTAATATTGGAGTTTTTATCATCTCCCTGAGACGTTTATGAGAAAATGCTGAAACACCGCTATCTCTGTAAGGGTCTTCTAACCAAAAAAAATTAGCATCGTCACATGCTCTTCCAACATAAAGGGCATCTGCAAATGTTCTTAATTGACAGGCAGGGTCAAGCATCAAGGTCATTTTATCTCCAACATGTTTTGCAACGTAAAGTACATTTTCAGCTTCTTCTTTTGCGTTTCCTTCATGCCACCCGTGTATTTTAAACGCCTTATAACCCATATCTAAACATTGAAAAGCAAAATCACCAAAAGCCTCTTTGCTATCTAAACCGCCGTTTCTATCACCATGATATGTACTTGCGTAAGCTGGAAGACGCTTTCTATAGCTTCCAAGTAAAATACTAATAGAACAATTTAATTTTTTTCCAGCCCAATCCCATAATGCTATATCTAGAGGGCCATGACCCATATGATCAAATTGTCTTAATTCTCTTTTGAAATCATCATAGATTTTTTCTCTCTCCTCTGCATTATATTCTAATAATTTAGGTGCTAGCATTTTTGATTGGGCACAAGCAGCTTGATTACCTCCCCAATGTGTAACATATTCACCTCTACATCCATCATCAGTTTCTACAACTATGGCATATTTATCCATTTTAGTAATTTGACCTTTTGCATAACCTACAGCGCCAATTGTGTTGGCATTAGTCAATAAGCCTAGGTTTTTTACAGAATGTGTAAATTCATGTATTTCAACTTTTTTAATTTGTGTCATTTGTTTACCTTAAATAAAAATTGAATAGACAAAATCTAAAAAACTTATATGTTTTTATTTTCATCAGTTTTAGTAAATTTATTACTTTTAAAAATACTTACTACTCTAATCTATGTAAAGGATATTAAATGAATTTAAATGATTGCTATAATTTTCAAGATTTTAGAAAACTAGCAAAAAAACGTCTACCTTCTCCTATTTTTCATTACATTGATGGGGCAGCAGATGATGAAGTCACTTATAACAGAAATACAGCAGCTTATAACGATGCAGATTTAATCCCGAATGTCTTAAGGGGTGTTGAAAATGTTGACTTATCAACAACTATTTTTGGAAAAAAACTTGATTTACCATTCTACTGCGCACCTACAGCTCTTCAGAGATTATTTCATTATGAGGGTGAAAGAGCGGTAGGAAAAGCAGCTCAGAAATTTGGTACTATGTTTGGTGTTTCTTCTTTGGGAACAGTAAGTGTTGAAGAAATATCATCTATAGTATCGACACCTAAAATGTTTCAATTCTACTTTCATAAAGATAGAGGTCTTAATGATAGCATGCTTGAGAGAGTTAAAGCAGCTAAATTTGACGTTTTAGCTTTAACTGTAGACACTATTACTGGTGGTAATCGTGAAAGAGATTTAAGAACAGGGTTTACATCTCCTCCAAGATTAACTTTGTCTAGTCTCTTTAGTTTTGCGTCTAAACCTATGTGGGCAATTAATTATTTAACAAAACCAAAATTTGAACTACCTCAACTACAAGACCATGTGAGTGAAGGTACTAATACAGCTACTTCTATAGGTTCTTATTTCTCTTCCATGTTAGATCAGTCAATGAATTGGAAAGATGCTGAAAAATTATGTTCAAAATGGGGAGGTCATTTTGCTCTAAAAGGTATAATGAGTGTCGAAGATGCCAAAAAAGCTGTTGACATTGGTTGTACAGGTATAATGGTTTCTAATCATGGAGGACGTCAGTTGGATGGAGCCAGGGCGCCATTTGATCAACTGGCTGAAATTGTTGATGCTGTGGGTGACAAGATTGATGTTATTTGTGAAGGTGGAATTCAAAGAGGCACTCATATCCTCAAAGCTCTATCAGTTGGTGCTAAAGCCTGTTCTGGAGGAAGAATGTATTTATATGCTCTTGCTTCTGCCGGTCAAGCCGGTGTTGAAAGAGCCTTAGGTTTGTATCGTAGCGAATTAGAAAGAGATATGAAGTTAATGGGATGCACAAATATTAAAGAGCTAAATAGATCAAATATAAAGTTTAGATAACTTTATGAACTTTTTAAATTTGAATTTAAAATCTTTCTTAAAAATATTTCTTGTTAGTTCAGTTCCTTTAGTCGATTGGAGTTCTTCTAAACCAAATAACTTAAAACCATCAATAAAAACATTTACTATTCTTTGTATAGGGCTCTTCATATTTGGGTTAGGAGAAAGTATTTTAGTTGTGTCTCAATATGGGGTTACACCTTGGACTGTCCTGGCAGAAGGTTTCGCTAAAAAAATAGATATTGGTATTGGTCTATCTACTTTTATCGTAAGCGTTATTGTATTATTTCTGTGGTTGCCTCTTAAGTTAAAACCTGGACTAGGTACAGTAATGAATATTTTTATTATTGCTATGACAATGGGGGGCACAATTCCTTTTTTATATTTTTTAAACAATTTTTTTAATGGACTATTTTTATCTTTTTTAGGAACATTTTTAGTCGGCTTTGGGAGTGGTATTTATTTAATTGCCAATCTTGGACCTGGAACCAGAGACGGTTTAATGACTGGTATATCAAAAAAATATAATAAGCCAATTAGTTTAGTAAGATTTAGTATAGAATTTTTTGTGGTTTTCTTAGGATGGATCCTTGGTGGAACCTTAGGTATTGGTACTTTGATATTTGCAATATTTATTGGACCTTCTGTGTCATTAAGTTTAAAAATAGTAAGTTTTTTTAATAAGTAAATTTTTTATAAAGTTTTAACTAATAAAGAAAATCCAAGTATTATTAAAGTTATCAAAATACATATTCTAAATTGCTTTTGGTTAAACTTATCTCTTATTTTTGTTCCTACTTGTTGGGCAATAAAGGCTGGTATAATTAAGATTAAACTAAATATAAGATCTTCTTTAGTAGCAAATCCATAATATATTAAAGATCCATATAGAGGAAACGATCCAATAAAATACATAGTGGAAACTGTTCTCACAAACTTCTCTTTTGGTAAATCGACCGCAACTAAGTATGCTAACATTGGTGGCCCATAGAACGTAGATAAACCTCCTAAAATACCAGACCCAAAACCTATAAGAGATGTAATAGTATTCTCATGATTTTTATTAATGTTTTTTATTTTTATTCCAAAACAATTTACTAATGCTGCAAAAATAATTGAAACTGCAATTATCTGTGTGATTGTATTTACATCAATTTCAAGAATAAGACGTGCGCCTATAATTAAGCCTATAATTAAACTTAAAAACATTGGTAAAAATCTATAACTACTTACACCTTGTCTAAACTTAATTTGTAAAAAATTAGTTAAGAATATAGGTGCGCAAAGAAGTATCATTGCCGTTGTTGGCGGAATAATAAATGCAATTATGGGTAGTGCAACCATAGGCATTCCAAATCCAAGGGTTCCTTTTACTAAACCACCTGCTAATACAGCCAATATAATTATAATAATAATTGTTGGATCATTATACATTGTTAAATTTTCAAAAGTATGTAATTAAAATATAACATTTGTATTATTATTTTTAACAAGTAAAGCTTTTTATAGTAAATTAACTAAATGAAAAATATAATAAAATTTTTACAAAGCAGAAGATCAATAACTGCTAAAAATATGATCTGCAATCAAGTAAATGAAGATGATCTGGATGATATTTTAAGCTGTGGCATCAGAGTACCAGATCACGGTGCTTTAAATCCTTGGGAACTAATTGTTATCAAGGGAGACGCAAAACTAAGGATTGGTAATGATATTTTAGCAGAAGAATATCAATTAAATAACCCTGATGCATCTGAAGATGAAATCAATTACGAACGAAGTAGGCTTTGTAGGGCAAGCGTTGTTATTGCCGTTTTGTTTAAACCAGTTTCACATCCTAAAATACCTTTTTGGGAGATGCAATTGTCATCCGGTGCTGTTTGTTCTAATCTTCTTGTAGCTGCTCAATCTCTAGGTTATGCCGCTCAATGGTTAACTGAATGGTATGCGTATAACAATTCAATGATTAAAGAGCTTGGAGGCAATCCTGACACTGATAAAATAGCAGGATTTATATATATTGGTGATAAAGATAAAACACCCATTGAAAGAAGAAGACCTAGTAAAGAAAAAGTAATAAGATATATTACTTCTTAATTCTAAATAGATTGTGTTTTAAGGCAACTTTCGAAAACATTTTTGTCTACATTTCCACCTGATGCAATTACTAAAACATTTTTATTATTAATATTTATTTTGTTTGAAATTGCAGCGGCTAAGGCTACTGCTCCACCTGGCTCTAGTACGATTTTAAAATGTTTGTATGCTGAATGCATTGCAATCAACGCTTCTTCATCAGTAACTGAAATTCCTGAGGTAAGATTTTTTTTATTAATAGGAAAAGTAATGTCTCCAGGTTTATTGGCTAAAAGGGCATCACATATAGATGTATTGATCATAGAGTTTACTATTATTTTATTTTCTAAAAGTGATTTTTTAGTATCATCAAAATGTTCTGGTTCAACTGAGTAGATATTAGTATTTTTAAATTTAGCCTTAACAGCTGTACTTAAACCGGCAATTAATCCACCACCCCCACAACAACATAAAACAATATCTGGAATAACTCCAATGTCTGTTAATTGCTCATTACATTCTAATCCAGCAGTACCTTGTCCATTTATAACATTTATATCGTCAAAGGGAGGTATTATTGTAGCATTTAGCTTTTTAGCATATTTTCTTCCAATTTGTTCTCTGGATTCATTTGTTCTGTCATATGTTACTATTGAAGGTCCCCAAAAAGCAGTACCATCTAATTTGGCTTGAGGAGAATCTTTAGGCATTATTATTGTTGCTTTTCGACCTGTTATTTTAGCTGCTGCGGCAACCGCTTGTGCATGATTTCCACTTGACCAAGCTACAACTTGTTTTTCTTCCTTTGATAATTGTAAAATAGTATTCATTGCTCCTCTAAATTTAAATGCACCTCCTGTCTGAAGGTTTTCTGCTTTTAAAAATAATTTAGTATTGAAATTTTTGTCGATGTAGTCGGATCTTAATAAGGGAGTTTTTACTATTTTCCCTTTTAACCTTTTAGCGGCATTTAATATTGTTTCTAACGATACGTTATTTTCCATAATTAATTAAATCCTAAAATAATCTTTATAGTTAACCTTGTTAATTTTAAATGAGATGTCTATGATATACAAACGTTATTTATATTGGAGAATTTTATGCTTTTTCATAGTTCGTACACGGCTCTTTTAACGCCATTTAAAGATAATAAAGTTGATTATTCATCTTACAAAGAACTAATTGATTTCCAGATAAACAATGGAACACATGGATTAGTTCCCGTTGGAACTACGGGAGAATCTCCAACATTATCTCACGATGAACATAAAAAATTAATTGAAGTTTGTATTGAGCAATCAAATGGAAGAGTTCCTGTTATTGCGGGTGCGGGCTCAAACTCAACTTCTGAAGCTGTTGATTTTGTTAAACATGCATGTTCTGCAGGTGCTGATGGTTTATTAGTTGTGACACCTTATTATAATAAACCAACTCAATCTGGGCTTTTAGCTCATTATAATGAATTAATTAAACATGCCTCTAAACCTATCATTATATATGATATTCCCGGTCGTTCAGTTATTCAAATGACTGATGAAACAATGGCAAAATTAGCTCAAGATCAATTTATTGTTGGAGTTAAGGATGCAACCGCTGATTTAACTAGACCTACAAGATTACAAAATATTATTGGTGATAATTTCATTCAATTATCAGGTGAAGATGGAACAGCTTTAGCTTATTTAGCTGCGGGGGGTCATGGGTGTATTTCTGTAACAGCCAATATTGCACCTAATTTATTATCACGAATGCACAACGCTTGGAAGCAAGGTGATATTAATACTGCTCAAGAAATTAATAAAAAATTAATGCCTTTACATGACGCTCTTTTTTGTGAAACAAGTCCAGGTCCATTGAAATATGCTGCTTCTTTATTAGGAATTTGTTCATCTGATGCAAGGTTGCCTATAGTAGAAATTGAAGAAGATAGTAAGTTGAAGGTTAAAGACGCCCTTAAAAAAACAGGTTTGATTTAAATAGAAACCTATAATGAAAAAAACTGTTTCAAAAAGTATATCTCACGGTAGAATTGCAGAAAATAGAAGAGCTAAATTTGATTATTCTATTGTAGATACAATTGAGGCTGGAATTGTATTATTAGGTAGTGAGGTTAAAAGCTTGAGGCTTGGTAGGGCTAGTATTGCCGAGGCATATGCAACCGAAGAATATGGTCATGTTGTTTTAATAAATTCTAATATTCCTGAATATAGTTCTGCTGCATTAGGTCAAAATCACGAACCTAAACGTGTAAGAAGATTATTAATACATAAAAAAGAAAAAAATAAAATTTTAGGCCAAATTAAAAAAGATGGATGTACCGTTGTGCCAAAAAAAAAAAAAAATTTCTCTTGGTATTGCTGAAGGTAAGAAAAAAGTAGATAAAAGAGAAGTGATTAAAAAACGGGATTGGGATAGAGAAAAGCATAGACTTTTAAAAAATAATAATTAAATCTACACATCAACCTAAGACATAGTTTTATATTTAAAATGAGCCACAAGAAAATAATAATTGCTATTGGAGGAAATTTACACTCAAAAAATGGCCTTCATCCAGTTGAAATTTGCCAAGAAGCAATTAAATCATTGAAATGTATGTCGATTATTGTTGAAAAACAATCAAGTTGGTATTGTTCTGATCCTATTCCAAAAAGTGATCAACCTAAATTCTTTAATAGTGTCTTAGTAGCAAGCACAATTTTAAATGAACTTGACGTTCTTAATTCATTACATGTTATTGAAAAAAACTTTGGTAGAATAAGAAAAAATATAAATGAGGCGCGTATAATTGACTTAGATTTAATAGATTATTCTTCTAAAATATACGATAGTAAAGAAATTATTCTTCCTCATCCAAGAGCACACTTAAGAAGATTTGTTATGCAACCTTTGTATGAAATAGAAAAAAATTGGATTCATCCAATATTGAAAACTAGTGTAGCAGAAATTTTAGAGCAATTGGACCAACAAGAATTAGAATTATTCTCAGAATTTAAATAATAAATTGATTTTTTTTAATTAATTCTTTAGAACAACATTTATAAAAATGGAGTTTGTTAATGGCACGTGTAACAGTTGAAGATTGTATTAAAAAGATACCAAATAGATTTGATCTAGTTGTAGCAGCAGCCCAACGTTCACGAGAAATCTCTAA
>JGI20160J14292_10003773_pt1 | contig 11456 bp, 10 predicted proteins | sample COG_10_FD_14292 | JGI IMG/M metagenome (IMG submission 14292) | reverse complement strand
CCTAGAATATCTGATGGCAAGAGGTCTGAGGTGAACTGTACTCTAGCGTAACTAAGCCCCAGCACGTCTGCCAGCGCGTGGGCCAGCGTCGTCTTGCCCATGCCAGGAAGGTCCTCAAGTAACAGATGCCCTGAGGTCAACAGACAGCATAGCGCTTGTCGCACCGTCTGCTCTTTACCCAACAGCACCTCACCAATTTCAGATACTGCTCGATTCACAAGAGTTGGTAGACCGGTTACTAGCATGGCATTGCGTCTAGACGCTAATAGCGTCAAACCCCCGTTGACAGTCGGCTTTCAGATCATCGATATGTTCGAGTCCAACAGCAATCCGGACCAAGCCAGGGGTAATGCCCGCGGCACTACCGCTGGGCTTCAGGTAGCCGCCCGTGAGTGGTTGTGGCGGGATGCACTATCGTAGTTTTCACATCACCCAAATTGGCAGTCAGTGACATCAGCACAGTTGCGTCAATAAAACGCCAAGCCGCCTGTTGTCCGCCCAGCAAATCAAAGGACAGCACGCCGCCAAAGCCGCTTTGCTGACGACTCGCTAGTTGGTGTCCCGGGTGATCGACAAGACCCGAATAGTGAACCCGAGAAATCTCAGGACGCTCTGTTAACCAGTGTGCAAGTTTATAAGCGTTTTCAGAGTGCGCCTTCATGCGAAGACTCAGGGTTTCAAGACCCTTTAAAAATACCCAGGCATTAAACGGGCTCATGGAAGGGCCACAGGTACGAATAAAATTAGTGATCTCCGCCATGTCTTCGGCTGAACCGACGACCGCACCACCCAACATGCGTCCCTGACCATCGAGATACTTTGTGGCCGAGTGGATAACAATGTCTGCGCCGTGCTCAAGAGGCTTCTGCAATGCGGGTGTACAAAAACAATTATCGACAACCAAACGAGCCTCGAACTCTCCTGCGATAGCCGCCAAAGCCCTGATATCAGCAACCTCACAGATAGGATTAGAGGGTGTTTCACAGTAAAACAGTTTCGTTTTGGGTGTTGCCGCAGCACGCCATGCATCTAGGTCTCCCAGTGGCACAAAGGACACGGATACGCCCATACGAGGAAGGTATTTATCAAACAGACCCACCGTGCTGCCAAATACATCTCGTGAGCAAACAACATGATCTCCATGGGTAAGAAATGCCATGCAGGTTGCTAAAATTGCAGACATACCCGAGGCCGTGCCCACCGCAGATTCGGCGTTTTCTAGCGCCGCTAAACGCTTTTCAAATACCCGCACCGTAGGGTTGGTATAGCGCGAGTACACGTTGCCTCCCGTGTCGCCGCTGAAACGAGCCGCTGCATCTGCCGCACTGTCAAAAACATAGCTGGAAGTAGTAAATATGGGTTCGCCATGCTCACCCTCTCCCGTGCGCGCAATACCGGCTCGAATACCCAATGTCTCTGCATGAGCATCACTCAGCCATTCGGGCAGAGATGTATCGTCTTCTGATTTCATGACGTTACGGAGGCGTTAGGCCGGTCAGTTCCGATGCAAGTCTCAGATATCATTATGCAAACCCACACTGGCACCATCTTGGGCCGCCGCGAGTCTCATCTCGGAACCTTCTGAGCGAGCAGCCTCAATCGTATTTAGATATTTTTCATCAATGCGGCCGGCTTTATAACAACCGTCAAATACCGAACACTCAAAATCTTCAATCGCTTCATTACCCTCTTGAGAACAAGCCAGCAAATCTTCTAAATCCTGATAGACCAACCAGTCTGCGCCAATCAATTCGGCAATTTCTTCCTCTGTACGATTGTGGGCTATGAGTTCGCAAGCCGCTGGCATATCAATGCCATAAACATTAGGAAATCGAATCGCCGGAGCGGCTGAGGCGAAGTACACATTTTTTGCCCCAGCATCTCGTGCCATTTGAATAATCTGACCACAGGTCGTACCACGAACAATGGAGTCATCGACCAACATGACATTCTTCCCGGCGAACTCTAAGGGCACTGGATTTAGCTTTTGTCGCACTGATTTTTTCCGCTGACTTTGGCCCGGCATAATAAATGTCCGTCCAATATAGCGATTCTTCATAAATCCCTCACGGAACTTCACGCCCAGTTCATGGGCCAAAGACTGCCCGGCAACGCGACTCGTATCAGGTATAGGGATCACCACATCTATATCGTGGTTCGGGCGTAACCTTAAAACCTTGCGCGCTAGACGTTCACCTTGACGCATGCGCGTTTTATACACCGAAACGCCATCAATCAATGAGTCAGGACGCGCAAAGTAGACGTGCTCAAAAATACAGGGCATCAGCTTGCTCTTTTCTGAACACTGCCTGCGTATTAAGCTTCCCGACGCAGAAATAAAGATGCCTTCACCCGGTGCAACATCGCCTAGGAGGCGGAATCCCAACACGTCGAGAGCCACGCTTTCTGAGGCCACCATGTACTCAGGCTCCTTACCCTCGAGCTCTCGAATACCAATAACCAATGGTCGAATGCCAAAGGGGTCGCGGAAAGCGACGATGCCAAGGTTTGCAATCATGGCAACCGCAGCATAGCCACCTTCACAGCGTTCGTGCACAGCTGAAATTGCCGCAAAGATATCGTCGGCGTCGGGGAACAACTTACCCAATCGCTGTATTTCATGCGCAAAAACATTGAGAAGCACTTCGGAGTCCGAGTCTGTATTGAGATGCCGACAATCACTCTCAAAAATTTCCGCGCTCAACTGAGCCGCATTGGTGAGATTACCGTTGTGTGCAAGGGCTATCCCGTGGGGCGAATTTACATAAAATGGCTGAGCAAGCGCCGTGCCCGAACTACCTTGTGTCGGATAACGAACATGACCAATGCCAAACGAGCCTAGCAGCCGAGACATATGATGCGTACGGAACACATCCTTCACGAGCCCTTCGCCTTTACGCTGTAAAAATTTCCCCCGGGAGCACGTCATAATACCGGCAGCATCTTGGCCTCGGTGTTGCAGCATCGTCAGGGCATCATAGATTTCCGCTGCAACGTCGTTACCGCCAACGATACCTACCAATCCACACATGGATATGTCTCCGGGTTAGATCATTTCAGCAGACTCGAGACTTTCCTCGATCTGCTCAACAGGTTCAGCTTCTAAAATCTCAGTGGTATGAGCGCCTAGCTGAGCGGCGATCTCATCAATCGTTGGCATTAGGGAAGAACGATCGATCAAATCTTGCTCAGAATTAGGAACCACTGAGCGTAGCAAGAAGGTCAGCACTATCATAAATACGACCCCCCTCAACAAACCAAATAGGCCTCCCAAAATACGATTCCCCAGGTTAAAACCGGGTTGACGCATCTGTCGCGCCATTAAACGCCCCAGCACACTAAAAATGGCCAACACCCCGACAAAGATCAGTGCCCAGCCCACTAGGTAACGTAAAGTTTCGCTGTCTGTTATTGAGGTTAGGGAATTCGCTAAGGACTGCGCCAACAAATTCGCGCCAATGAAAGCGCTGAGCCAACCCGCTAAAGAGAGGATCTCGCGACCAAAGCCTCGGTATAAACCCACTAACAGAGAAAGACCTAACACCAGTACGATAAGCCAATCGAAGCCGTTAAAACCCGACGCGGCACCACTGATTTGCTGCTCAATGTCATTCATAGCGGTTGCTGATACCTCACGACCATAGATTCCACCTTCAACACGCGATCGACTTCTGATTTTATAGAGTCAAAACTCTTTTTTTCAAACTTCGGGCCAATCTGAATACGCCACTGCACCATTGTGTCTTTGGCGAAACGTGCGTGGAAGGCGGGATATCCCTTTTGGACAAGCTGCTCAACTAACATCTCAGCTCGAGTTTCTGAGCTCACCGTTGCAACCTGCAACACCCAAGATTGAGGATAGCCAGAAGCGTCTAGCACAGGCATGACGGGGGCCTCGTTGCGAAGCTCTAGTCCCTCAACCGCATCTACGGTGGTCAAGTTGGACAGATTACGATCGGACTCCTCATCATCTAAACGCGTGAGCTCGTCCGCCCGTGTTTGCGACTCAGNGTCTATCTCCGGNGGCTTAACCCGCTCACGAATCATGGCTTCTGGAGACTGTGGTTTCTCTATGGGCGAGGTATCAATACGAGGGCGCTCGGGCGTTGGCCGCAACTCAATAGGCTGCTGATCGACAGGCTCAACAAAGACAATGGGCCAGAAAACCACACACAAGGCNACTAGCACCAGNGCACCAACCAATCGTTGACGAAGAATGGGGTTCATTCAGTCAAAGGTCTCCTGACCCGTGGGCACCTGCTGCAGACAGGCAAGTTGTGCGCCAACTGTCACAAAAGATCCGAACACCAAAATGCGATCTCCTGGTTTGGAAGCATTCTCGATACCAGTAAAGGCCATCTCTGGCGTAGGATAACACTGCACCGTGGCCTTCGGTGAGATCGTTTTGATCAGCTCGGCCAAATCTACGGGTGCTGCGGCCCGCACCACCCCTTCGTGAGTGGGCAAATGCCAACTTGAGACCCTATCGGCCATGCGCTCGATCATGGCACGCAGGGGTTTATCAGCCATCGCGCCGAAAATCGCGTGAGTTTCCACCCCATCAGATTGCAGGGCCAGGGCGATCGCTAGGCGTCCAACGGATTCGCGATTGTGCGCGACATCGAGCCACCAAACTCGACCTAAAGCCGTGAGCTGCTGCTGGCGACCGGGCACGATCAACGTTTGCAAAGCTGCATCAATACAATCTTGGCTGGGCGCGCAATTCAATGCCACCGCGGCAACGACTGCCGCACCTAGGTTACTGACTTGCAAGGCCGGCACCTCCGGAAGCANCCGCTGAGTGCCGTCTGGGAGGGTTAACATTTGNTTATCAATCAGCCACTCGCGATTTAATGTGACGGTCTTGGCTCCCATCGTCTCCAGGCGGGGAAGTAATGTTGATGGCAGGTCATTTTCAGCAACAACCGCCGGCTTCCCAAAACGCGCCACTCCCGCCTTTTCAATAGCAATAAGATCTCGTGTATCACCCAACCATTCGGTGTGGTCTATACCGATACTGGTGATCACACAAAGGTCAGCATCGACCATATTGACCGCGTCGAGTCGACCTCCTAAGCCCACCTCTAATATCTGCACATCAACGCCCTGCTCTTGAAACAAAAATAAGGCTGCTAAAGTTGCGAACTCGAAATAGCTCAGCGAGATAGACTCCCTGCAATTTTCGATAGCGGCAAAGGCTGCCATAATTTCGGCGTCGCTCGCAGGGAGGTCATTAACAGTGATGCGCTCGTTGAAATGCAGCAAATGCGGCGAGGTATAACAACCTACCGAGAGTCCTTGTTGGCGCAGCAGCGCCGCCAATGCACTCACACAACTGCCCTTGCCATTGGTGCCGGCCACCGTGACCGTGCGACATGCCGCGGGTATAAGCCCTAGGCGCAGTGCCACCGTTTTTACACGGGTTAACTCAAGATCGATTTTCTGCGGATGCAGTGTTTCGAGGTGAGCCAGCCAGGCATCCAGTGTTTCGGCGCCAGCCAATCCCATACAGTTTATTCGACAGGCTCAGACTCAGGCACCGGCGCATGCCCTTGACTGCCCTCCTGACCTGACAGCTTAAACAGGAGGCGACCTAATGTGTCGCGCATCTCAGCACGATGCACAATCATGTCGATNGCACCGTGCTCTAACAGAAACTCGCTGCGTTGAAATCCTTTAGGCAACTTCTGCCGAATGGTCTGTTCAATGATATTGGGGCCAGCAAATCCCGCCCGGGCATCAGGCTCAGCGACGTTGATATCACCTAGAAGCGCCAGGGACGCCGAAACGCCGCCATAAATAGGATCTGTCATGACCGATATAAACGGCAGGCCATTGCGCTTAAGGCGTTCAAGCACCGCAGAGGTTTTCGCCATTTGCATGAGCGAAATTAACGCCTCTTGCATCCTTGCCCCTCCTGATGCGGCAAAGCACACCATCGGTAAGCCGTTGTTCAAGGCATGGGTTGCAGAGCGCGTGAATTTTTCACCAACAGCGTAACCCATGGAGCCACCGTGAAAATTGAATTCAAAGGCGACGGTGACCAACTCCAAGCCATTCAGCCGACCTTGCATCGCAATTAACGCATCCCGCTCACCGGTGCTTTTCTGAGCCGCAGTCAACCGATCACGATACTTTCGCTTATCTTTAAACTTTAGCCGATCGATGGGTTCAAGATCAGAGAACAGCTCTCGACGGCCGTCTTGGTCTAAAAATATATCGAGTCTTCTTCGCGCCCCTACCCGCATATGATGGTCACACTTGGGGCATACCTCTAAGTTACGATCTAAGTCAGGCCAATAAAGCACCGCGTCGCACTTAATGCATTTCTTCCAGAGTCCTTCTGGCACGTTGACGCGCTTTTGTTCGGCCTCNTCCTTGCGGACGCCGGAAGGCAGAATTTTGTCAATCCAACTCATATCAGACTCCGAACNGGTAACAGCTATTATTATAACCTTACGCTAGCCACCCGTCGTGGACACAATTACATATTATCAATGCCGGAACGAATAGACCCCAAGAGCGTTACCGCTTTCTCCACACCCACATCCAGAGAACTCCCAGACTCCATAGCAACGGTCATCGTGTCAATCAGGGCACTTCCAACCACCACACCATCGGCCATGGCACCTACCGATGTTGCCGACTCTGCGTCCTTGATACCAAAACCCACGCAAATCGGCAGTGCTGTTTCTGCGCGAATCAGATCAAGGTGCATACCAACATCCTTGCTATCTAAGTGTCCCGCGCCCGTCACGCCTTTAACCGCGACGTAGTAAATAAAGCCAGACGCGTTTGCCGTGATGGTGCCAATTCTTTGAGCCGGAGTCGTCGGTGAAATTAAGAAAATATTGTCAATCTCTACCTTTTGTAATTCGGCATTAAGGGGGCCCACTTCCTCGGGGGGCAAATCGACAGTAATTAATCCATCGACACCCGCTGCAGCGCACTCAGCAGCAAATTGGGCATAACCCATCCTTTCCACCGGGTTGGCATAACCCATAATCACCACTGGAGTCGTCTGATCTTGTTGTCGAAACTCGACGACCATTGCCAATACTTGCGTGAGAGATACGCTATTCGCGAGTGCCCGCTCATGACCGCGCTGTATAACAGGCCCCTCTGACATGGGGTCTGAAAAAGGCACCCCCAACTCAAGAACGTCTGCCCCGGCAGCCACCAAACGGTGCAACATAGGCACTGTGGAGGCAACGGTAGGATCTCCGGCGACGATATAAGGAATAACCGCTTTACGCCCCGAACTGCGGAGCGCGTCAAAACATGGAGTGAGTCTGCTCACGTTCTATCCTATTTTTACCAATTTAAACTTCAATACCTTCAATCGCTGCGACAGTGAGAATATCCTTATCACCACGACCCGAAAGATTAACAATTATGTTCTGATCAGGGGTCATTTCTGCAGCCAATTTTTCAGCATAGGCCAAGGCATGAGCCGTCTCTAAAGCCGGCATAATACCCTCTGTCCTTGTCCAGTGATGAAATGCTGCCAAAGCCTCATCATCATTGGCCGCAACATAGTTAACCCTGCCAATGTCTTTAAGCCAGCTATGTTCAGGACCCACACCGGGGTAGTCCAGGCCAGCAGACACCGAATGGGTCTCCATAATTTGGCCATTGGGGTCTTGCATAAGGTAGGTTCGATTACCGTGCAGCACGCCGGGCGTACCTGCCGATAATGGCGCCGCGTGCTGCCCAGTTTCCACACCATGCCCGCCGGCTTCGACTCCGTACATCGCCACGCTCTCATCCGAAAGAAACGGGTGAAATAGACCAATTGCATTGGAGCCACCGCCTACGCAAGCCACCAGTGCGTCGGGTAGTTTGCCCGTCATTGCAAGCGACTGCCTCCGGGCTTCACGGCCTATGACGCTTTGGAAATCACGCACCAGCATGGGATAGGGGTGCGGCCCTGCGACAGTGCCAATTATGTAGAACGTATTATCGACGTAGGTAACCCAGTCTCTCAGGGCTTCATTCATGGCATCTTTGAGTGTCTTTGAACCCGAGGTTACCGGTATGACTTCAGCACCCAATAATTTCATGCGATAAACGTTCAAGGACTGACGTTTGATATCTTCAGCGCCCATGAAAACATGGCACTCTAGTCCAAGACGGGCGGCAACCGTTGCACTCGCTACACCATGCTGGCCCGCACCTGTCTCTGCAATAATGCGCTTCTTGCCCATGTGCTTGGCCAACAACGCCTGACCAATCGTATTGTTCACTTTGTGAGCACCTGTGTGATTAAGGTCCTCACGCTTTAAAAAAATACGCCCGCCACCGATGGCATCAGACATTCGACTCGCCTCATAGAGCGGGGAAGGTCTGCCCACATAGTGCGCAAGATCTGAATCGAATTCCCTTTGAAAATCCGGGTCGCAGGAGAGCTCGCGGTAAATAACCTCTAGATCTGCCAGTGCCGACATGAGGGTTTCTGCGACAAACTTTCCACCGTAGGGACCAAAGCGTCCATCGGGGTCTGGAACGGAAGCGAATAAATTCGGGCTAATCATGTCAGTCATTTTGTTTCTGCCTCAGCCGCCTCGCGAGCGGCACGTATAAATTGCTTAATTTTGTCTGATTGTTTGATGCCCGGTGCNGACTCAACTCCACTACTCACATCAACGGCGCAGGGTCGTACTTTAATCACTGCCTCCGCAACATTAGCGGGATTGAGCCCTCCGGCCAAAATGATCGGCCGACTTCGAGCTGCTGGAATCACATCCCAATCGAAGGGATGACCGGTTCCACCAAATTGTCCATTAGCGACCGCATCCAGCAGAAACCCGCGGGCGCTGGGATAGTTTGCCATTACCGATTCCAGCTCGCCGCAAGCGCTACTCGGTAACGCTTTGACGTAGGGCATACGCCACTGCTCACAAAATTCAGGGCCTTCCTTCCCATGCCACTGGATAAGATTAATCGGCAGAGCCTCCAGCACAGCTTCAACCTCCGAAGCCGTTGGATCGACCATCAATGCCGTCACGGTCACCAATGGCGGCAGCGCCGCGCAAATATCCGCCGCTTTTTCCAGCGATACCCGGCGCTTACTGCCCGACCAAAATATAAGGCCTATGGCGTCTGCTCCAGCATTAGCAGCCGCAAGGNCATCTATTTCTCTTGTGATNCCACAAATTTTGACCTGAACAGACACACAACCACCCCGGTGCCAAATGACGCGCTGAAGTGTAGCAAACCTCGAGAGGCTTAACCGCCCCCAAGGAGTAATGAGTTCAACGCTTGATGCACTGGCAGACCGAACCGCTCCGGATAGGTAATTGATTGCAAATACAGCCCGCTAGGGCCCGCCGTATCACCGCCCAACGTTCGATCCTTGCCAGAAAGTAGCTCTGCAATCCACTCTCTAGACCGCAATCCTAAACCGACCATTTGTAAGGAGCCAACCAAATTCCGCACCATGTGGTAGAGAAACGCATTGGCTTCAATGTCTAAAATGACAAAGTTTTCAACACGCTTCACACGAACCCCAAGAATTTCACGGATTGGGTGCGTAGCTTGGCACTGCGCAGCGCGAAAAGCGCTGAAATCGTGCTCACCCAGCAAAGCCTGACTGGCATCGTGCATGGCCTGTGCGTCTAATGGCTTGCGACAGTGACTGACCAGACCCGCATGATGCGGCGACTGAATGGCACTGTTGCTAATAACGTAGCGGTAATGACGCGACACGGCACTGAACCGAGCGTGAAAATCGCTGGGCACCGATTTCGCCCAGAGCACTCGAACCGTCGAGGGCAGGTTGCTGTTACACCCCATAACCCAGGCCTTTTGGGAGCGACCTACGGGGTCGTCAAAATGCACAACCTGAGCGACTCCGTGGACGCCGGTGTCTGTTCGCCCTGCACAGTGGGTACTGATTGGCGTAGCCGCGACCTTGCTAAGCGCCTGCTCTAGGGTTTTTTGAACGGTTGCGACAGGAAGGTGGGGCTGCGCCTGCCAACCACAGAACTCGCCGCCATGGTAACTAACGCACAATGCAATGCGTGTACCTGGAGGCCAGCTTACCGGGCTAAATGAGGGGAAAACGTCAGTCAATATTAATAAGAAGTTCGCGCGCCTCTGCCTGCTGACGTAAGTCACCGGTGGCAATCACTTCTTTGAGTACTGGGCGTGCGCCATCTTCATCACCCATATCAATATAGGCTCTTGCTAGATCCAGCTGCGTCTCAACAGGATCGACCTCCGCGGCATAGACCAGCCCTTCAGGCTCATTATCAGCCTCGATGGTTGGCGGGGGCACATCGGTACCCAGCACGGCGGCAAGCTCTGGTGGCAGCACATCGTCCTGCTCAACAAGCTGATCATCGGAGAGATATCTCGCCTCACTTTCTGACACATCAGGGCGTGCTTTGCTACGACTGTCATTATCTAAGGCCTTCAACTCTGAGCTATCAAAGGAATCTCGGAAATCTGGTTCTGAGTAAGGCATTATTTCTTCAAGGACATCATCCTCGAGATCTAAGGTCAGCGGAGCTTCAGACACCGGTTCGGCAAGCTCACCTAAATCTAGGCTACCAATTGATGCCATAGCTTCGGTCAGCATGCGCGAGGCTTCACCGAAGGCACGCCCATTGCCCGTCCCTTCAAGCTTCTTCGCTGTGGTTTTTGCCTCTTCTTGGCGGTCATTTTTAAGATAAATCTCCACCATCTTCAAAAGGGCCTGAGAGTCTTCGGGGTTAGCCTGAGCCGCAGCTTCGAGCAAATTAAGGGCTTGTTGGTGTCGCCCATAGGCCATATAGATATCGGCTTCTGCAATCGCATCAGCGACCACACCTTCATCGACGTAGTCGTTGTGCAGTCGTTGACCATAGCCCCGTTCACCGTCGCTCACGGGTTGAATACTTGCATTTGAGTCATCCGCTTTAACCTGCTCCCTCGGTGCAGCTCTAGCGGGCGCAGTCGCCGGTATGGGTCTAGGATCGAGTTCTTTTGGCCGATTAACCACAGGTTCCCGTTCAGTGGGAAGGTTGCGCTTCAAAATCATAACGGGCTGTTGCACACGCCTCGAATAAACGACGGCACCAACGGCGAGCAGGGCCACACCCCCCAATGCAAACGCCCACCAGGGAAAACCTCGATCGATTGGCACGGTGGAACGAGGGCTCGCGGGNAAGGCATCGTCAGCCGCAGACACCGCGGCTTCGCGCTGTGCCGCTAACTGAGCCTCTAACGCCGCAATCTGCTGATCTTTCAGTACCACCAAGTCGCGCAAATTTCCCATCTGCTCCGATAAGGCTGTGAGCCTAGCCTGTATTTCTAAAAGCTCATTTGCATTAGGAGCCGCTTCGCTCGGGGCTGTCGTGGGNGCCGCTGGTAATGCTTGTTGTGCGTCTAGACTTGGGGTGGCTTCTTGCTCTGAACCTGCAGCCAAGATACTAGTTTCGCTAGCTGGATCAGCGCCCGTATTGTCTTCCTCA
>JGI20160J14292_10003765_pt1 | contig 11470 bp, 7 predicted proteins | sample COG_10_FD_14292 | JGI IMG/M metagenome (IMG submission 14292) | reverse complement strand
AAAAGTATAGAGATGAAGTGTTTATTCATTACAGAGTTGAATTGTATGACAGGCCACGATTCCAGCTGTTTCGGTGCGAAGTCTCGACGCCCCTAAAGATACAGGAATATAGTGGTGATTCAAAGCCGATTCTATTTCTTGAGGGCTAAAATCGCCTTCTGGACCAATGAGAACAGTGATGGAAGCGCCAGGTTTTAGTTGATCTTTAAAGTATAATTTTTCGCCATCTGCACAATGTGCAATGTAGGTTGATCCTTTTTGAGGAATTTTTATAAAGTCAGAAAAACGAATGGCGGGTTCTAGAATAGGCAAGTAAGAATGCAGCGATTGTTTCATTGCTGATTGTAAAATTTTTTCAAAGCGTTCTGTTTTGATAAACTTTCGCTCGCTATTTTGACAGATGATTGGTGTGATTTTAGTGACCCCAATTTCGGTTGCTTTTTCGATAAACCATTCGTATCGGTCGTTCATTTTTGTCGGCGCCACCACCAGATGAACAGTATAGTCCTTTGGGGGTTCGAATGTTGAATTTAGGATTGTAACCACACATTTATTATGGTTTGGAATTACGATCTCGGCCTCAAACATCCANCCTTTACCATTGGTAATTTTNAGAAGATCTCCAGTCGCTTTACGCAATACTTTTACAATGTGACGACTTTCATCTTTAGAAAAGTTAAATGTTTCTGTAGACGNATTGAGTTCTGAATTATAAAATAATTGCATGGAATTTAAATTTTAAGTCGGGCCGTGGCCATAATCGATTGATCTGCAAAGTCGTTTTNNAGAAATTTCAAATAGCCTACNATNGCNATCATCGCNGCATTNTCTGTTGTGAATTCAAATGCAGGGACNTGNGTTTNCCATCCGTGACGACTTTCGGCTTGTTTCAACGCCGCTCTTATNCCGGAATTCGCAGAAACTCCGCCACCAATTGCAATGCGATGAATCCCTGTGTCTTTAACGGCTAATTTTAGTTTATCCATCAAAATACCGACAATTGTATACTGAATCGATGCACAGATATCATTCAAGTTTTCTACAATAAATTGCGGATTTTCTTTGACTTGTTTTTGGATGAAATATAAGATGGCAGTTTTTAAACCCGAAAAACTAAAGTTGAGTCCAGCCACTTTTGGTCTGGTGAATTTAAACGCTTTTGGGTTTCCGAGATTTGCACGCGTATCAATTTCAGGGCCAGCAGGGTAGCCTAAACCAAGAATTTTTCCGCTTTTATCAAAGGCTTCTCCAACTGCATCATCAATCGTTTCGCCTATCACCGTCATTTTAAAATAACCATCCACACGCACAATTTGTGTGTGTCCCCCAGAAATAGTCATTGCTAAAAATGGAAATTCAGGTTTTTCATAGCCTTCTTTATCAATAAAATGTGCTAAAATATGGGCTTGCATATGATTCACATCAATCAAAGGAATGTCGAGTCCGTAGGCCAAAGATTTTGCAAATGAAGTGCCAACTAATAAGGATCCCATTAAACCAGGACCTTGTGTAAATGCAACAGCGTCAAGATCTGACGTAGAAATCCCCGCTTGTTTTATTGCTTGATCGACCACAGGAACAATATTTTGTTGATGTGCTCGCGATGCCAGTTCAGGGACCACACCACCATAGGTTTCATGAATTGCTTGATTAGCAACGACATTACTTAGTATTTTTCCATTATATAGGATCGATGCTGCTGTGTCATCACAAGACGATTCAATTCCTAAAATGTATATGTTTTGTGTGCTCATTAATACGATTTAGTGATAATATTCGTTTAATTTTTAATAAATTTATCGATAAATTAGACTGTTGCAAAGAAATAAAAAAAATAGCATTAAAATAAATGCTTTGGGGAGTTTAAATTTTAAGGGCAATAGTTACATTATAAATTAAATAACCGATTTAAAGTATCAATAAAAATCTCAAAATACTCATAAAAGGTGTCGCAACAATCTTGTTGTTTTTCATCTTGATTGTGATTGTGTTTACCATCCCAAGCGTGCAAACACGTCTTGGAAGTTATGCAACCAATAAAATCAATGAGGCTTATGGAACAGATATCAAAATCGAAAAATTAGGCCTTCAATTTAATGGTGATGTTGAACTCAAAAATATCCTCATCAAAGACCATCGTGATGCTGCGCTGATTTCTGTAGCGGAATTAAACACCTCTATTTTAAGTTTTACTGAAATGTCTGATAACAAACTTATTTTTGGTGCGATCGATTTATATGATCTTTCTTTTCATATTCATAAATATCTTGGAGAAAGCGACACCAATCTAGATTTATTTGTTGCTAAATTTGATAAACAAAATCCAGGCGTAAAAACAAATAAATTTCTTTTGTCATCGAGTGACGTTCATGTTTATAACAGTCGTTTTTTATATTCTGATGAAAACTTAAGCACCTCTACTGTTTTGAATTTTCAAGATCTTAATATGCATGCGACGGATTTTCTAATTTTAGGGGTAGATGTTAAGGTGTTTGTCAATAGTTTAGATTTTGAAGACTCAAGAGGGGTTAAGTTGCAAGACCTTCAAACAAATTTTTCTTATACGTTGTCCCAAATGAAGTTCGATCAATTGGAACTTAAAAGCGAGAAATCGTTTTTAACTGGTCAACTTCAGTTTGATTATAATCGTGTGGATTTTAAAGAATTTTCTGATAAGGTTAAAATATCGGGTCACTTCAATGATAGTACTATCGATTTAGAAGAGCTCAATCAACTATATGACGAGTTTGGAGTTAATCAAAAAGCAGTTTTAAGCACTATTTTTTCGGGAACTTTGAATGATTTAAAGTTAGATGACTTTGAATTGAAAACAAATAGGAATACAGTTATTAATGGGGAGGTAAAATTTAAAAACCTATTTAATTCGGTTTCTGACAACTTTGAAATGGATGGCGAGTTCCAANAAATTTCATCCACATATACTGATTTAAAAGCCCTGCTTCCAAGAGTATTAGGCGATCGAATTCCATCAAATTTTAAAACACTAGGACGTTTTGATATGAAAGGTACTACCACAGTCACGAACGAAGTTGTAGAAGCTAAAATGGATATTAATACTGATATTGGTACGCTTTCTTTAGATTTAAAATTAGATCATGTCGTAGATATTGACACTGCATCTTATAATGGTCACATCCAATTTTCAAACTTTGATTTAGGTCTCCTGCTTGAAGACCCTACGATTGGATTGGTCACTTCAGACCTAAGAGTTAGCGGGCGTGGATTTACCAAAGAAAATATTAATTCTAATATAAGTGGCACTTTTGATTCGTTTACGTTTCGAAATTATATGTATACTAATTTAGAGGTCTTGGGTGTCGTTAAAAATAAAGTTTTTAATGGTGAATTAACCGTTGTAGATCCTAATCTAGAATTTAGTTTTGAGGGCCTAGTAGATTTTTCTAAAGACGAAAATGTTTATGATTTTTCTGCGGCTATAAAGCATGCCAATTTGTATGCGATGAAATTCGTAAAGCGAGACACGCTTTCAGTTTTGAGAGGTCAAATGACCATGGATATGAAAGGGACAACAATTGACGATGTCTATGGTGCTATACGCTTTAAAAATGCGCTTTATCAAAATAAAAATGACCGTTATGATTTTAAAGATTTTGAAATCACATCCGAATTTGATGCAAGTAATGAACGAACAATTCAAGTCAATTCCCCTGAAATCGTACAAGGCTATTTAAAAGGAAAATTTGCGATTAATGAATTACCGAATTTAATTAAAAACGCACTTGGAGATATCTACACTAAATTTATTCCTTTTAAAGTGAAAGAGGGACAGTACATGAATTTTAATTTTAAAATTTTTAATAAAATAGTTGAAATTTTTTCGCCTCAACTAAAATTAGGATCGAACACATTTGCCAAAGGACGTGTGGAGAGTAATCCCAAAAATTTTAAACTAACATTTCGATCTCCTAATATAAAATTAGAAGAATTTTTCGCTAATAAAATTGAAGTTCAACTTATTAATGACAACCCCTTATTTAATTCTTACATTGAGATTGACAGTTTAGCGACCCCATATTACAAGGCTTCTAAATTTAGTTTGATAAATGTCACTTTAAATGATACACTATATGTGAAGTCAGAATTTAAAGGGGGTAAAAAATCAACAGATGAATTTGATTTAAATTTATACTATACAATAGATGAGAATAATAAATCCGTTGTTGGGTTCAAAAAATCAAATGCGACCTTTAAAAATACACCTTGGTTGATCAATGCCTCACAAAATATACAAAACAAAATTGTGTTTGACAGATCATTTGATGAAATCCTATTTGATCATTTAAAAATGTCATATGCAGATGAAGAGATTTTGTTAAATGCCGCAATTAAGGGGGCTCAAAATAAAACGATAAATCTAGATTTTAAAAATGTTGATTTAGCAAAAGTAACCCCCTCAATTGATAGTTTAAAGTTAGGCGGTAATATAAATGGGAAACTGTCAATTAGCCAACAAGAAAGCGTTTACCTTCCAAAATCCAACCTTACAATTGATAATTTTGAAGTAAATGACTTTAACTTAGGGTCATTTAACTCGAACATTGTTGGCGATGCGTCTTTGACTAATTATAACATTGAAATGTCTCTATTAGATGACGCCAATGAATCGTTGTCCGTTTACGGTATTTTAGATGTTTCTGGAGACGATCCAAAGTTAAATTTAGATATCAATTTTAAAGATTTTATTTTAGATCCAATAGCTCCTTTTGGGAAAGGAATTGTAACAAATATTCGAGGAGAAGTGTCGGGTTATGCTGTTGTGAGTGGTCGACTTCAAAAGCCGCAAATTAATGGTAGTTTAAAGCTCAATCAAGGCGGGTTATCGATTCCGTATTTAAATGTAGATTATGAATTTAAGGACAACACGACTATCAACCTGTTAGAACAAAGTTTTATATTTAATGCCTCCCAACTCATTGATTCAGAGTTCCGTTCAAAAGGTGTTTTAAATGGTAGACTCAGCCATGTTAATTTCTATAATTGGTCCCTTGACTTAAATATAGATTCAGAGCGTTTATTGGTTCTCAATACCGAAGAATCAGAAGAATCACTTTACTTTGGAACCGGATTTGTTGATGGTAATGTTCATATTTCAGGCCCTATGGATCAGATGTTTATAGAGGCAAATGTAACAACGTCCGAGGGAACCATTTTTAAAATCCCGATTAGTGATAATGAAGTTCTAAGCGAAACATCTTACATGCATTTTTTAAGCCCAGAAGAGAAATTAGAACAAGAAGTTGGAGCTGCTTTTGTGATTGATGATGTTAAAGGCGTCGAAATGGAATTTAATATGGATTTGAATGACAATGCAGAAATTGAAATCATTCTTGATAAACAAACGGGGAGCTCGATATTGGGGCGTGGAAACGGGAGTATGTTAGCACAAATAAATACCAATGGTAAATTTAAAATGTTTGGGGATTTTATCGTCCTTTCTGGAGATTATAACTTTACTTTTGGACGGTTCATTCAGAAAAAATTTAAACTTATTAAAGATGGGACACTAGCTTGGGATGGTGATCCCCTCAAAGCAGAAATTAACATTAAAGCGTTGTATGATGGAATAAGTGTAAATCCTTCTACGTTGTTAGATAATCCTATTAATCAGAGCATTCCAACAGAAGTTGAAATTCACTTAACAGGGGAATTAGAACAACCCAATTTAAATTTCGACATTCGGTTTCCGAGTATAAACTCAACTCTTAACAGCGAGTTGGCAGATCAATTAAGAGATAAAGATAAACGAGAATTTCAGGCCATGTCTTTGTTGGCTACTGGCGCTTTTAGAAGTGAGTTAACACTCGATTCTCAAGATGCCTTTGGATTGGTTTCCGATGGTGTAACAAGTCTATTAAATGAGCTTTTTGCAGACGATGAAAATAAAGTAAAACTAGGAATTGATTTAGATTTAGGAGATAACACTCCAGAATATGAAACAGATAGCCGTGTTGGGTTGACTTTTGCAACCCAATTAAGCGATAATATCCTTGTCAATGGAAAGGTAGGGGTGCCAGTTGGTGGCGTCAGCGAAACAACGGTCGCTGGAGATTTTGAAGTGGAGGTCTTACTAAACGAAGATCGTACGTTATCCCTAAAATTTTTCAATAGAGAAAATAGTATTCAAAATTTTGGAGAACAAATTGGGTATACACAGGGCCTAGGGCTGTCCTACAATATTGAATTTGATAATCTTCGAGAACTCTTTACAACACTTTTCAAGAAAAATGATGATCAAAATAGTACAAATAATAATCCTACAGTTGAAGAATCGACACTTCCAGACTATATAGATTTTAAATAAAATTTAGATAGATTATTTGCGAATAATTAGTTTTAACAATCCCTAGGTCAATTAGTTATTAACGAAAACGTTTGAGTTTAAGTGAATTTAAAAAAATCACAGAAACTTAGGTTTCTATAAGATAGAAGTTTAGTAGATTTACAAATTAAAGTAATATAACATATGGCAAATCAGATAACAAAAATTGGTGTATTAACATCCGGAGGCGATTCTCCAGGAATGAATGCGGCAATTCGATCTGTGGTACGAACATGTGCTTTTCATAAAATTGAATGTGTTGGTATCTATCGAGGATACGAGGGAATGATTGAAGGAGATTTTAAATTCTTAGACGCCCGAAGTGTTAATAATATCATTAATAAAGGAGGGACTATTTTAAAGTCTGCCAGATCGACTGAGTTTAGAACAAAGGAAGGCCGTAAAAAAGCTCATGATCAACTTCAAAAAGAAGGCATACAAGCACTTGTTTTAATCGGTGGTGATGGAACGTTTACTGGAGGAATGATTTTTAATGAAGAATATGATTTTCCAGTCATTGGAATTCCAGGCACAATAGATAACGACATTGTTGGAACTAATTTCACATTAGGATTTGATACTGCTCTAAACACGGCTGTTGATGCTATAGATAAAATTAGAGACACCGCTAGTTCACATAAACGATTGTTTTTTGTGGAAGTAATGGGTAGAGATGTTGGTCATATTGCACTCAATGCAGGGGTTGGATCTGGTGCCGAAGAAATTTTAGTACCCGAAGAAGATTTAGGTTTAGACCGTTTGTTAGAGTCTTTAGAAAAAAGCAGACATACCGGAAAATCTTCCAGTATTGTAGTGGTTGCCGAAGGCGATAAAACAGGGAAAAATGTATTTGAACTGAGAGACTATGTTGAAGACAATTTAGATGGATACGACGTCAGAGTTTCTGTTCTTGGTCATATGCAACGTGGTGGGGCACCATCGTGCTTTGATCGTGTTTTAGCGTCCCGAATGGGTGTTAAAGCCGTGGAGTCTCTATTAGAAGGTAAGAAAAATTACATGGTTGGAATTATAAACAATAAAATTGAATTATATCCTATTGATAAAGCGATCAAAGGAGATTCAACAATCGATGCAGAGCTTTTAAGAGTTTCTGATATCATGAGTACATAAATAACAATTAATTAAATTAAAACAAATGTCAAAAGTAAAAATTGGAATTAATGGTTTTGGTAGAATTGGTAGAATTGCCTTTCGTATTGCTGCAAACCGCCCAGATGTTCAAGTAGTAGGAATTAATGATTTATTAGATGTAGAGCATTTAGCTTACTTATTAAAGTATGATTCTGTTCATGGTCAGTTCGACGGAACCATCGATATCAAAAACGGGAATTTAGTAATCAATGGAAACGAAATTCGTGTTACTGCGGAACGTAATCCAGAAGATTTGAAATGGGATGCAGTTAATGCTGATGTCGTTTTAGATTGTACTGGGATTTTCACCAATTTAGAAGGTGCTCAGAAGCATATTACTGCAGGCGCTAAAAAAGTAGCTATTTCTGCACCATCTGCAGATGCTCCAATGTTTGTAATGGGTGTGAATCACAAAGAAATTACTGCAGACCATACAATCGTTTCTAACGCATCATGTACCACAAACTGTTTAGCACCAATTGCTAAAGTTCTTAATGATAGTTTTGGAATTGCAGAAGGCCTTATGACAACTGTGCACGCTGCAACAGCGACTCAGTTTACAGTCGATGGACCTTCAAGAAAAGATTACAGACTTGGACGTGCTTCTCTTAACAATATTGTACCAGCTTCTACAGGAGCTGCAAAAGCAGTTGGAAAAGTAATTCCTGAACTAAATGGAAAATTAACAGGTATGGCTTTTAGAGTCCCTACAGTTGATGTATCAGTGGTTGATTTAACATGTCGTTTAGAAAAAAGTGCTTCTTTTGACGAAGTAAAGGCAGCAATCAAGCATGCTTCAGAAAATGAATTAAAAGGAATTTTAGGCTACACTGAAGAAGGAGTTGTATCTCAGGATTTTGTGTCAGAAACAAAAACAAGTACGTTTGATGCCAACGCAAGTATGGCTTTAAATGACAACTTTGTGAAAATCATTTCTTGGTATGATAATGAATATGGTTACTCTTCTAAATTAGTAGATTTAGCACAGTATATTAGCGTACTATAATTCATACAATTTCTAAAAACATACAGTTACTTAGTAGCTGTATGTTTTTTTTTAATACATTTAGAATATGATTTTTATAATTGACAGTGGTTCTACAAAATGTGATTGGATTGCAATTGACTCCAAAACTGGAGAGCAGTTGTTTGACAAACAACGAACTAAAGGTTTAAATCCAGCCATTATCTCGGAAACAGAAGCGTTTGAGATCATCAAAGACAATACTGTTATTTATGAAAATAAACAAAAAGTGTCTCATGTGTATTTTTATGGTGCTGGTTGTGGTACTAAAAAACCTGTAAAAATGCTAAAAGGCGTTCTTGAATCTATTTTTGTAAATGCAGAAATAGAGGTTAAAGAAGATACCTATGCCGCAATTTATGCGACGGTTGGAATTACGCACAGCCCTGCTGTGGTTTGTATTCTTGGCACCGGTTCAAATTGCTCTTATTATGATGGGGAAAAAGTGGAGCAGCGTGTGATTTCTTTAGGCTATTCTATTATGGATGATGCGTCTGGGAATTATTTTGGACGACAGCTTATCAGGGATTATTATTTTGATAAAATGCCCCATGATATGAAACTTGTATTTCAAACACGGTATGATGTCAGTGATGATGTTCTAAAAAACAACTTATACAAAAAACCAAACCCAAATGCTTATTTGGCCACCTTTGCAGAATTTATGATTTTGAATAAAGAGTCAGAATATGTACAAGGAATACTCAAAAAAGGATTCCGTGTATTTGTGGAAAATATGATTCTGCAATACAAAGAAGAACTAAAAACAGTTCCAGTTCATTTTGCCGGTTCTATTGCATTTTTTACTCAGGAAGAAATTAAAAAAGTAGCACAAGAATTTGGATTTACAGTCGGTAATTTCGAACGACGACCAATTGAAGGTCTCGTTAAATACCATGCTGAAATTGCCCGGAATTCCTAGGTAATTATTTTACAGCAATTACACTAATTTCAACATTCACAAATTTCGGTAAGTTAGCCACCTCTACGGTTTCTCTAGCCGGAGCAGTTGCTTCATTAAAATACTGCCCATAGATAGTATTTATTTTTGAAAAATTATTCATATCCGAAATAAAAATAGAACTTTTGATGACATTTTCAAAGTTCATGTCTGCGGCTTCGAGTACAGCTTCTAAGTTTTCCATGACTTGTGTTGTTTCCAATTCGATGGTGTCCAAAATGAGTGCTCCAGATTCTGGATTAATCGCTATCTGACCTGATGTGTACAACATATTTCCAACCAAAACGGCTTGGTTATAAGGACCTAAAGGGGCAGGAGCTTTGTCGGTAGTAATAATCGTTTTCATGTATTTTTGTATATTTTAATATGTTTTATAACTGTTTGTCGGGTTGTTTTCGTTTTTCATATTTAAGATCTTTTAAGATACTAGAACGAATTCCGATAAAGAAATTCCATGAACTTCGATTGCTAAATGGAATCCAAGAAAAATTCATTCGCCAACTTTCTAGGTCACGTTCAAAACGCAATTGCGTATACGTGAATCCATGGTTTTTAAAATCATATCCTGAGGAAGCACCAATACTCCATCGTGGTGATAGTTCGATGTCACCGGAAAACATTAATGAATGCGATGAAATTTCACTCTGACGCCTAGAATTACTATAGTTCACTGCATAAGCCAGACGTAAACTCCATGGAAGCACATAATTATACAATTCGGATGCCGTGGCGTCTTTATCTTTATCCTTTGAGTTGAGTCGTTGGTCCGAAAAGTCTTGCGATTTTCCAAATAAATCATCGTCACGTCCGCCACTACGAAGCGACTGTTCTCTTCCTGGGTCTTTGGTATCGTCTTTAGAATCAAGAGATTCACTAGACAAACTATAACTCATGGTTACATTGGCACTAGTCATACGAAACAAACTGCCGCCGTTATCGATATTAAACGTATTAATTCGAGTGTTGTTATTGTCCAAGGCATAAGGATCCAGCGTTGCTCCAAAATTCAAACTCATTTTATTATCTAATAATTGCGTTCCCCCAGAGAGTCGAACCGGACTCCAGTTTAAAGAATCTCCAGCCACATTATAATTGGTTGAAAAATTTAATGAATTCAATATAAAAACTTTCTTAGCTTCTGTAGCCGTACTGTCTTGATCTCTCACTTTGGCTTCAAGATTATTGCTTAGTGACAAGCCAACGCCACTAGAAAATACTTTTCCTGGGGACCCAAAAAGAGATTGCTCAAAGCGTGTATATTCAACGTCACTCGTTGTTTTTCCATCCGCACTAACCACCTCGTAGGAGTCATAATATTGGTCGAATCCAGGGTTGACACTATAACTAATTGAGGGGCGCATCACATGTCGGATCGCTTGAATTTTTTTATCATCACCAAATTCAAACATTCCATAGACCGTGGTCCCTAAACTGGTACTAAAGTTATACGTTCTAAACGAGTCAAACCCTCTGATGTCTTCTGTAATGAGCTCTTGAGATTCAGAGTCAAAGGACTTACTAATGGTTTTAAAAGTCCAGTTTTCCTTAAAATTAGTACTTGTACTCATGCTCAAATGTTTAAAAAGCTTAAAATTTGTACTTAAAGGAATCGTGTGTTGAAACCCCGCTTTTGCATCTCTAAACATCTGCGCTTTAAAAAATAGGCTATCGGTTGTTTGAATTCGATTTTCTCCTCGAACATTGTATTGTAAATTGATATTTTGTAAACCTCCTTTTTTACTGCCCGTTTTTGGCGCAAATGGAAAGATACGATCAATACTTCCCTGAAAAGTTGGCAGGGTCATGTTGATAGATTGTGTTTTTGTATTTTGTGAGTGAGTGGCGGTCAAACTTACATTTACCTGAGGTTCCGTTTGAAATGTTTTCGAATAAGACACAGAAGATGAAAGCGTGTTGTTTAAAAAATTAGCTAAATTTACTTGATTTACAGATTCTTGGAAATAAGTACTAC
>JGI20160J14292_10003757_pt1 | contig 11479 bp, 10 predicted proteins | sample COG_10_FD_14292 | JGI IMG/M metagenome (IMG submission 14292) | reverse complement strand
TCCCTCACAGACACGCAGACGGCCGGTAGTGTGACGCCGGCGTCCGGTGCCACGCGCGCGCTGATCGGGCCTGAAGGCGGACTGACGCCAGAGGAAGAAGCCAGCGCCCAGCAACAAGGCTTTGCCCGGGTCCAGCTCGGTCCGCGCGTGTTGCGCACCGAAACCGCTGCGTTGGCGGCACTGATGCATTTCGGTCACCTCGGCTGAAAGCGTGCGCCAAGTTAAGCCCCCACACATGGGATGGTGACGGTAGAATATTAGCTATCACTAATATTTTGGCGGCTGCGAGGCATGCGCGTGGACATATATGAACCGTAATCTCTGGTTGCTCGCACTAGCTCAGGGCCTCTTTCTCACCAACAACGTGGTGTTTATTGGCATCAACGGCTTGGTTGGTTTGGCCCTCGCACCCGTTGGCTGGATGGCCACATTGCCGATTACCGGCTACGTGGTGGGCAGTGCCTTGTCTACCGGCTTGGTGGCGAAGTCGCAGCAGCGTTGGGGCCGACGCGTCTCGTTCCAACTGGGCTTACTTGCCGCAATCGCCTCGGCCTTACTTTGTGCCCTTGCCACCGTATGGCAGACGTTCTACTTGCTGATTGCGGCAACGATGCTGGCGGGTTACTACAGCGCCAACGCCCAGCTTTATCGATTTGCTGCGGCCGAGCTGGCTGGCAGCATGGCCAAAGAAAAAGCCATTTCACTGGTCTTAGCTGGTGGCTTAGCGGGGGCGATCGTCGGGCCTAATATGGCCGCCTACACCCGCGACTTAACCAGCACCCCTTTTACGGGAGCCTACATTGCCTTGGCGGTTGCCGGCGTGCTGTCGCTCTTTGTAGTCGGTAAAATTCGCTTCCCTGAAGTCCCCAAGCGCGGCCCCAATGACGCCGTCGGGCGACCCTTGCGTGTGATCATGCGTCAACCCGTCTTTATCATCGCCGTCGGCGGTGCGGCACTCGGCTACGGCGTGATGAACCTGCTCATGGCCGCCACGCCTTTGGCCATGCAAGTCTGCGGTATGAGCTTTGACAACACGGCAGTGGTGCTGGAATGGCATGTCATCGGGATGTTTGCGCCTGGCTTTTTCACCGGTCACTTGATACAGCGTTTTGGCGTGTTGCGCATCATGGGCGTGGGCGTCTTACTCAACCTAGCCTGTATCGCGATTGCACTGACTGGTGAAGACCTCACGCATTTCACCATCGCTCTGTTTGTGCTGGGTATCGGTTGGAACTTTTTGTTCACGGGTGGCACCGCGTTGGCGCTAGAAACCTATCGACCCGAGGAAAAGGACAAGGCGCAAGGCGCCATTAATTTCGTTACGTTTGTGTGCATGGCCGTCAGCTCTTTTGCCTCCGGTGCGGTGATCTCTACCCAAGGCTGGGCTTGGCTCAACGTGGGCGCCATACTCCCCGTTGCATTAACGGGAATGGGTCTGTGGTGGCTAGCCCTGCAACACCGCGCGCCACCTGCGCCGTCGGCTTAACGCTTGCGCGGGTGCGGCGCTTTAGGTATGAAACTTGAATACCGCCGTACTGGCGGTGAGGTTAGGTAGCCAACGGCGCGGCGTACCGCCATGCAAACCAAACCCTTCGGCGATGCGTAGGTTGTTGGCCTGGGCGAGCACCTCGAAGTCGGCAAATGTACCCACGCGAATGTTGGGCGTGTTGTACCACTGATACGGCAAACGCTTGGTGACCGGCATGCGACCCAACAAGACTTGCAAGCGGTTGGGCCAGTGGGCGAAGTTCGGGAAAGAAACAATACCAATACGCCCAACACGCGCCGTCTCCCGCAACATGACCTCGGCGTTGCGTAGGTGCTGCAAGGTATCCAATTGCAACACCACATCAAACGACTGGTCTTCAAACATTTGAAGGCCCTCGTCCAAATTCAACTGCAACACATTCACACCACGGGCAATACAAGCCGCTACTTTACTGTCATCGATTTCGACGCCATAGCCATGGCATTGCCGTGTGTTTTGCAAATGCGCCAAAAAGCGGCCATCCCCACAGCCCAAGTCCAATACCCGCGCACCCACCGGGACCAAGGCGGCAAGCGCCAACATGCTGTCATCACCGCTCATGGGACACCTCTTTGTCAAAGTACGCACGAACCGCGCTGTGGTAGCGCCCATCGTCCAACAAGAATGCATCATGGCCGTGCGGGGCGTCTATCTCCGCATACGACACCCGCCGCTGGTTATGCAGCAAGGCACGCACCAGCTCACGACTGCGACTGGGTGCGAAGCGCCAATCCGTCGTAAAACTCACGACTAGAAACGAGGCCTTCACCTGCCCAAGGGCCGCCGTAAGGCTGCCGCCGTAGGACTTGGCGGGGTCAAAATAATCCAATGCGCGGGTGATCAGCAAGTAGGTGTTGGCGTCAAAGTATTCCGCAAACTTATCCCCCTGATAGCGCAAATAACTTTCAATTTCAAACTCGACCGCCTGCGTGCTGAACTGGAAATCCCGCTCTGGCCCGGTTGACGCTTGGGTTACGTCGTTCGCGAGTTGGCGCAAACGGCGACCAAATTTCTCGTTCATTACGTCGTCGCTCAGATAGGTGATGTGTCCAATCATCCTCGCGATACGCAAGCCACGGCGTGGCAATGTGTCATGCGCGTGGTAATGGCCCGTCGTGAAAGTCAGGGTCGGTCACGATCGCGCGTCTAGCCACCTCGTTGAAGGCAATGTTTTCAGCGGTTAAGTTAGCCGCACTCGCTACGACAACCGCATGGCGCACACGGTCCGGATACTGCATGGCCCAACTCGTTGCCTGCATACCGCCCAAGCTGCCGCCCATCACGGCGGCCAACTGCGCAATGCCTAAGGCATCTAGTAACGCCGCCTGCGCATTGACCCAGTCCTCTACCGTCACAACGGGGAAGTCAGCGCCCCACATCCGGCCCGTTTCGGGGTTAAGCGTTGTCGGCCCACTCGAGCCGAAACAAGAGCCGATGTTGTTAACACCAATCACAAAAAATCGATCGGTATCAACGGGTTTGCCTGGGCCCACCATGTTGTCCCACCACCCTTCGCTTTTAGCTCGCACCGTGCCATCTTCCTCAACATACACACCCGCAACGTGGTGCGAGGCGTTCAGGGCGTGGCAAATGAGTACCGCGTTGCTCTTATCAGCACACAATTCCCCATACGTCTCGTAGGCTATCTCGTAGCTGGGCAAGACCGCGCCACTCTGCAACGCGAGCGGCTCGCTGATACGCAGCGTTTTAGTTTCGGCAATTAGTGGCATGGCACAAAAAACCCGGTGAACCAAAAACGGGGCCGGGTGGTGCCTGAGCGGTCCGTTTTTAGCTGAATTTATAAAAGGCGCCCGCAAGCCGGAGCAAATCAGCGCAATGACAGTATAGCAATGCCTGGCCCCAGCACGCCCAGCACGCTTGGCACCCGGGCCAAACGACCGTCTCAACCGCCGCACCAATCCAGCGCGCCAGTCATGGTTTTGGCGCATAAATTGCTTGCTTTTTGGGCGCAGGGCTTAAAGCGCCCATTTTTGCACCAAAAACAAACATAAGCACCAGGAAATCACGGTATGGACGCACTACAACAGGGCGCAGACGCGCTATTTATACTCCTTGGCGGCATCATGGTGCTCGCTATGCATGCGGGTTTCGCGTTCCTTGANTTGGGAACCGTTCGCAAGAAAAGCCAAGTTAACGCCTTGGTCAAAATCTTGGTGGATTTCTCCGTTTCAACGGTGGTCTATTTTCTGGTGGGCTACGGTGTCGCATACGGCACGCACTTCTTTATAGGCGCGGAGCAGCTCGCCCAGCAAAATGGTTATGAGCTGGTGAAGTTCTTCTTCCTGCTGACATTTGCCGCAGCAATTCCCGCGATTATCTCTGGCGGCATCGCTGAGCGCGCCAAGTTTTGGCCGCAATTGATTGCCACCGCCGTCATCGTCGGATTCGTTTACCCGTTCTTTGAGGGCATCATGTGGAATGGCAATTTCGGCGTACAAGCGTGGCTGGAAGCGCAGTTTGGTGCGGCGTTCCACGACTTCGCTGGCTCAGTTGTCGTCCACTCCGTGGGCGGTTGGATCGCTCTGCCTGCGGTATTGCTGTTGGGCGCCCGCCATAACCGTTATCGTAAAGACGGCTCACTCAGCGCACACCCACCGTCAAGCATTCCTTTCCTTGCGCTGGGCGCTTGGATATTGTGCGTCGGCTGGTTTGGCTTCAATGTGATGAGTGCACAACGGCTAGAAAATATTTCTGGCCTGGTTGCCGTGAACTCCTTAATGGCCATGGTGGGTGGCACCTTGGCAGCACTCATCGCTGGCAAAAATGACCCGGGCTTCGTTCACAACGGCCCCCTGGCCGGCTTGGTGGCCGTCTGTGCGGGCTCGGACATCATGCATCCCCTGGGCGCACTCATGGTCGGGGTGGTTGCGGGCTTACTCTTTGTTTGGNTATTTACCCGCGTACAAAACAANTGGAAAATCGATGACGTCTTAGGTGTGTGGCCATTACACGGCTTATGCGGCACATGGGGCGGCATTGCCGCGGGGATCTTTGGGTCCACCAGCTTTGGCGGACTGGGCGGCGTGTCGTTTATGACCCAAGTGATCGGCTCCCTCATGGGGTTGATCTGGGCCGTGGCGGGCGGCTTTGTTGTGTACGCGGTGCTGCGCGCCGCCATGGGCCTGCGCCTATCAGCTGAAGAGGAATACGCAGGCGCCGACCTGACCATTCATCACATCAGCGCCACCCCGGAACGTGAAACCAACTGGTAAGCACTGGGGAAAACACGTAGAAGGCGGCGGCAAATCGGCATTGCCGCCACACTTTGCGGGCAATTACGACGCGCGTCTCGACAGATTAACACTAAGTCGTTGTTTTCCCGTGATAATAAGTTAGCGCAACGAGGATGTTGCGCGTGTTTGAGGTGATAGGCCAGTTTTGCGCGCCCCGACGAAGTCAATTTAGTTTGTGCTTGTGGGACTTCCATCGCTTTAGTAGTGTGTTTTTTTGAGGAGTCCCAAGATGGGCAACAAACTGTACGTCGGCAACCTGCCTTACACCGTCCGTGATGACGACCTTAGCCAATCTTTTGGCGAGTTCGGCACGGTCACCAGCGCCAAAGTCATGATGGAACGTGACACCGGCCGCTCAAAAGGTTTCGGTTTTGTCGAAATGGCTGATGATGCGCAAGCACAAGCCGCAATCAATGGCATGAACGGCCAAGCTTTAGGCGGCCGCAATTTGGTCGTTAACGAAGCACGTCCAATGGAGCCACGTCCCCCCCGCACCGGCGGTTTCGGTGGCGGCAATGACGGTTTCCGCAGCCCATACGGCGGCGGTGGCCGACGTGATGGCGGCGGTGGTGGTGGTGGCGGTCGCGGTGGCTACTAAGCCCTGATACTGCCAGCGCCCTCGTGGCGTTCGCTTTGAAACCGGCTCACACCTCGTGTCAGCCGGTTTTTTATTGGGTGCGTGGCTGAAAAACGGCGCGTACGTGCCCCTGCCACTCCGTAATGCCCGTCACGTTCTGGAAGACCATGCTGTCGCCAGTCACTACATCTTTGCCGCTGGTCACGCGCGATGGCGTTAAGGCTCTGAGTATGTCGGTGCCCGTGTCCATACGTAGGTGCTCGCCCTCTATAACCACCTGTTCGCGATTCGGCCGAATGTGCGTAACCACCGCGTTGCCTGTTAATTCATAAACGGTTTGCCCGTCATCAATAAGCGCACGCTTCGCTCTCCCAACCGTTATGGCAGCACCATCGCCCCAAGAGCGGATGCGCGGATTGGTGATCAGCATGTTCCCGGTCGCCGGTACGTGCGTTCCGGTATCGCCAAATACCTCTGCCGTTAACTGCCCCGCTTCATTGAAGCTGCGCGACACGAAGTTGACGAGGTAATCGTCAGGCACGTTGCTGCGCACTGCGCTCGGCGCTGACACCTCAAACGTCGGCGTTACCCGCAACAACCAAAAAGACGCCCCCGCCAAGCCAACCATCAAGGCCAAAGGCACATAGGCCACGAGTGCGTCCAGTGCACTATGAAGCGGGCGACTTCGGACTTGGCCTCTCGCCAAGCCAACCATCAAGGCCAAGGGCACATAGGCCACGAGTGCGTCCAGTGCACTATGAAGAGGGCGACTTCGGACTTGGCCTCTGACGCCCTGCCCCTCGGGGGGCGCTAGCGCGTTCAGCGCAGTCACAACAGGTGGCGCCATGGGTTAGTGGCCCGCCTCATCCAGCAAAGCCGGGTAGGCACCGTTGGCCGTTAACACCAAGTCGCAGAGCTCGCGCACGGCGCCGCACCCAGCGCCCGCCTGCGGCACGTAGTTGGCCACCGCCAGCACATCGGGGTGGCCGGAGGCAGGCACACAGGCCAAGGGCGCTCGCCGCAACATGGGTAAGTCAGGCCAGTCATCACCCATCGCCGCCGCCGCTGACCAGTCTAAGCCCAGCGCCGCCAGCTTGGCTTGGGCTGCAGGCAACTTGTCTTCTGTTCCGTAAACCGCATGCAGCACACCCAGCGCGCCCAAGCGGTTGCGCAATGCGCCTGAGTCGCGCCCCGTAATAATCACCGGCGTGACGCCACAACGCTGCAACAACTTGAGGCCATGGCCGTCCAGCGTATGGAACCGCTTTAAGGTCTCACCCGCTTCGGAAAACCATAGTCCACCATCGGTTAAGACGCCATCAACATCAAAAAAGACGACTTTTACATCTTTTGCACGTTGCAGGTCCGCTGGCTTAAACCGTGTCTTAGGCGTCATCGTCATACCGTAATTCTCCTATTAGATGACTTTGGCACGCATCAAGTCGTTGGCATTGAGGGCGCCGACCAAGCGGCCATCGCCATCAACCACCAATAGGCTGGTCACCGCATTGGCCTCCATGACATCTGCGGCCTCCGCCGCCAAAGCGTCCATCGGGATCACACGCGGGGCATTGCGCATCAGCGTCGCTGCCGTCATCGCTCGGAGGTCACCGCCGCCTTCAAGCAGTCGTCGTAAATCACCATCAGTGAATATGCCCACCGGTTGGTTTTGACTATTCACAATCGCGGTTGCACCCAGACCCTTGTCGCTCATCTCGCGCATGACCTCTAAGCCCGTCGCCTCCGGTGTCACCGAGGGTATCTGCCCCTCTGTACGCATGATGTCATGTACGTGGGTGAGTAACTTGCGGCCCAGTGCGCCTCCTGGGTGCGAGCGCGCAAAGTCTGCTGGCTTGAATCCGCGGGCATCCAGCAGGGCGATCGCCAGCGCATCACCCAATGCCATTTGCACCGTGGTGCTCGCGGTTGGCGCCAAGTTGAGGGGGCATGCCTCTTTATCGACAGCGCTGTTCAGCACCCCATCCGCATAGCGGGCCAACGACGAGTCCGCGCCCCCTGTTAGCGCGATCAAGCCAATGCCCATGCGCTTGATCACAGGCAACACGGCATTCAGCTCATCGCTCTCACCGCTGTTACTGACCGCCAAGACCAAGTCATCGGCCGTGATCATGCCCAAATCCCCGTGGCTCGCTTCACCCGGATGGACAAAAAATGCCGGCGTCCCGGTAGACGCCAACGTCGCTGCAATTTTGTTGCCCACATGGCCACTTTTCCCCATACCCATCACCACCACACGTCCCGTGCAGGCAAGGATGCGCGCAACAACCGCCGTAAAGCCGCCGTCCAGGCGGTCCGCCGCCTGCCGTAATGCGTTGGCTTCGATATCGAGTGCCGCCTTCGCAACCGTAACGGTTTGCGACAAGTCAAATGAAGGGGGTGTTTTTGCTAGCGTCATGTACGAATTATCGGTGATTGATGCGGGGCTGTGCTCGTTCGCAGATTAGAACCGCTAACATGTTGGGATGAACGCATTCGATGTCACGTTGCTCTACCTCCTAGCCGCTGTGCTGGGCGTCGTTGTGTGTCGTTACCTGCGGTTGCCACCTATTTTGGGTTACTTAACGGTTGGCATTTTGATCGGGCCCAATGCCCTCGCGTTGACGCAAGACTCTGCCGGTCTTCGTTATTTAGCTGAATTCGGCGTGGTGTTTTTGATGTTTGTCATCGGGCTGGAATTCAGTCTAACCAAGCTCAAGACCATGGGTAAACACGTGTTCGGCCTCGGCGCCTCGCAGGTGATCGTCACCATGGTCGCGGCAACTCTGGGGTCGTTGGCCTTGGCGTGGCTGTGGCCTAGTGGCTGGTTGATGGATTGGAAGACGGCGTTGGCCCTAGGCTGCGTGATGTCCATGAGCAGCACAGCGGTAGTGATCAAGCTCACCGCCGAGCGTGCTGAGCTCGAAACCGAACACGGTAAGCGCGTGGTCGGCGTGTTGTTGTTTCAAGACTTGGCTGTTGTCCCGCTATTGGTGCTAATTCCCGCGCTGGGCGAGTCAGGCCGTGACATGTTTAGTAGCTTGTCACTGGCCGTGGTCAAAGCCGTGGCCCTCATTGCCATTCTGTTGGTTGGAGGGCGGCATTTCATTCGCTGGTGGCTGACCCTGGTCGTGAAAAGAAAAAGTGCCGAGCTCTTCATGCTCAACCTGCTGCTCATCACACTGGGGCTCGCATGGCTGACCGAACATGCGGGTCTGTCACTGGCCTTGGGTGCATTCGTGGCCGGCATGCTCATTTCGGACACCGAGTTTAAGCACCAAGTGGAGACGGACATTCGCCCGTTTCATGATGTATTGATCGGCTTGTTTTTCATCACCATTGGGATGCTCCTTGACTGGCGCATTGTCTTGGAGCGCTGGCCCTTGGTGCTGGCCTTGACCACCTTGCCGGTCATCTTTAAGTTTCTTGCGATCGCCGGTCTATCACGGCTGTGGGGTGCGCCGGTAGGCACCTCAACACGGGTAGGCCTGTATTTAGCGCAAGCTGGCGAGTTTGGTTTTGTGTTGCTCACCCTCGCCTCACAGCGCAACCTCATCGCCCCGGAAATGCTCAATCCGATTTTGGCGGCCATGGTTCTGTCAATGATGGCAACGCCGTTCATCATCATGTACAGCGATGCGGCTGTGGCGCGACTGGCTGGGGCGGACTGGACCATGCAGTCCATACAAATGACGACCATCGCCAGACAAGCGATGACCGTCAACCGCCATGTGGTCATTTGTGGCTACGGACGAAGCGGTCAAAACTTGGCCCGCATGCTGCAGGGAGAGAACATTCCGTACATGGCACTGGACCTTGATCCCGACCGCGTTAAGCAGGCTGCTGCAGCGGGTGACACCGTCGTCTTTGGCGATGCCGCGCGGCTGCAGGCCCTAATGGCGGCTGGTCTTGCCAGAGCCAGTGCAGTCGTCGTAACCTACAAAGAACCCAGCGCCGCTTTCCGGGTGTTACTCCACACCAAAGAGCACGCGCCCCATGTCCCCGTCATCGTGCGCACCGTGGACGACCATCATATTGAAGACCTGCTAAAGGCGGGCGCAACCGAAGTGGTGCCTGAAGCCATCGAGGGAAGTCTGATGCTGGCATCGCACGCGTTGGCCTTGGTGGGGGTGCCCACACGGCGCGTTATTCGCCTCGTACAAAATCAACGCGAGGCCCGCTATGGTTTGCTCAGAGGCTATTTCCACGGCGCCGACGACGATACCGTTAATGAGATCGACCAAGAGCGACTGAAAAGTTTTGCCATTCCCGATACCGCGCACGCAATTGGCCGGTCGGTCGCACAGCTGTCACTTCAAACACTCGGGGCGCGCTTGGTGTGCATTCGTCGATATGGCGTACAGCTAACGCAGACGGACGAGGATCAGCAAATACTGGCGAATGATGTCGTGGTTTTGAGCGGTACGCCCGGCGCCCTGGCCTTGGCTGAAGCGCGTTTACTAACCGGTTAGGTAGAAGGCCATCATGGACACCACACAATTTCTTAGGCAACACATTCGAACGGTTAACGATTGGCCTGCGCCCGGCGTTGCCTTTCGCGACATCACACCCCTATTGAGTCAGCCGCAGGTTTTTCGCGTCTTGATCGATGCCTTTGTACACCGCTATATGGCGGCGTCCATGCGGCCGGACGTTGTCGCTGGCCTTGACGCGCGCGGGTTCATCATCGGCTCGGTATTGGCGTATGAGCTAGGCGTCGGCTTTGTGCCTATCCGCAAAAAAGGAAAGTTGCCTTTCACCACTATTTCGCAAACCTATGAGCTTGAGTACGGGAGCGCCACCGTTGAGTTGCACACCGATGCCATCGAGGCCGGCCAACGCGTCTTATTAGTCGATGACCTGATTGCCACCGGCGGAACCATGATGGCCGGTAAGCAGCTAATAGAAAAACTGGGCGGCATCTTGGTCGAAGGCGCGGCGATTGTCGATTTGCCAGAGTTGGGCGGCTCCGCCCAGTTGCGACGTGCCGGTTTACCCCTGTTCACACTGGTTGACTTTGAAGGTCACTGAACAAAGCGCGGCTTATTTACCGATACAAAAGCGGGAGAATATCTCGCCCAATAAATCGTCGGCATTGAACTCCCCAGTAATCTCACCCAGCGCAACGTTGGCCAGCCGCAGCTCCTCGGCGAGTAGGTCAAGCTGATCGCCACCTAAATCCAGCCACTCGCGCGCCAGTACCAGATGCTCCCCCACCGCATGCAGCGCACGAACGTGCCGCTTGCGCGCCGTGAATAGCCCCTCGGTGGGCTGCTCCCAGCCTGCCCACTGCAACAATTGCAAGCGTAAGGCCTTTAGGCCCTCACCCGTTTTTGCGGACAGTGCGACGGCCGCCTGCGCACCAGCTGTTACACCACCTGATGCGGGGGGTGCCTGCAGGTCGGCCTTGTTCCAGACCGCAACCACCGGTATTGATGCGGGTAGCCGCGCACGCAAGGCCGCGTCTTTCTGGGCAACGACGGCATCTTGGGCACAGGTGCTGTCATAGACGTAGATGACTGCGTCTGCCTGCGCGATTTCGCTCCAGGCACGTTGGATACCCATTTGCTCCACCTCGTCTTGGGTATCTCTCAACCCTGCGGTATCCAACACATGCACAGGTACGCCGTTGATCTGTATGGTCTGCGCGATGACATCGCGGGTTGTCCCTGGAATGGCGGTCACGATTGCCAACTCGGCGCCAGCGAGTGCGTTAAGTAGCGAACTCTTGCCAGCGTTTGGCTGTCCAGCGATCACCACTTTGATGCCCTCGCGCAACAACACGCCTTGCTGTGTTTGTTGCACGACGGCTTCCAGCTGGCTCTGCAACGCCGCAAGCTGGCCGGAGGCATCTGCTTTTTTTAGGAAGTCAATCTCCTCCTCGGGGAAGTCTAAAGTGGCCTCGACCAGCATGCGTAGCTTTACGAGCTGCGTGCGCAACTGCTGGGTTGCGTTAGAGAAGGCGCCACTCAGACTGCGTGCGGCACTGCGGACCGCTTGCTCCGTGCTAGCGTCAATCAAGTCGGCTACGGCCTCGGCTTGGGTGAGGTCCATTTTGTTGTTTAGGAATGCGCGCTGGGTAAACTCTCCCGGCTGGGCCAAGCGCAAGACCCCCGCCACATC
>JGI20160J14292_10003750_pt1 | contig 11491 bp, 11 predicted proteins | sample COG_10_FD_14292 | JGI IMG/M metagenome (IMG submission 14292) | reverse complement strand
TCTCATCAGCAGGAAAAAACTGCCAGTATCCGATCGTGTCGCCGGAAAGTGCATAGCTCACATTGTTTGCCGTTATTCCGAACTTGTCGATGCAAACTCGAATGTCACCAGCGATCAACGGACCCAAATCAGCAGTAACACTTTTTGTTCTATTAAAGTTTTTTCGGTCAACCCAGATTTCGGAAATGTCCACGTGTTTCTCCTTTCGTTTCGCAACGGGCAATGTAACAAAGCCGCCGACTTTACAATTTCAGCATTAACTTGCCGTGGTTCTCTCCAGCAAACAACATCTTGAAGGCGTCAGGAAATTTTTCGATACCTTCCAGTATGTGTTCCCTAAATACTAAATTGCCTTCCGCGCGGGCTTGATAAAGATGCTCAATCGCTTCGGGGACGCGATGCATGTAGTCGCGCATCGTGAACCCCTGCATGCGGATGCTCTGCATCACCATCTGCAAATACTCTTTGGGACCCGTAGCTTCATACATATTGCCGTACTGAGAAACACCACCACACAGCACGATAGTGCCCTGATAGTTGATCACTCGCAGTGCGGTATCGAGAATCTCGCCACCAACGTTGTCAAAATAGATATCGATGCCGTCAGGTGCCAGTTCACGCATCTGCTCATCTACACCTCCCGCCTTGTAATCTATCGCCCCGGTTAGCTTTAGCGTGTCTTGTAGATAGGCTGCCTTCTCAGCGCCTCCGGCAATGCCAATAACCCGCGCTCCCGCATTGCGAGCGAGCTGTGCGGCAATTGAGCCGACCGCGCCGCTGGCCGCCGAAACGACAACTGTCTGCTCCGCTTTAGGTTGACCGATATCCATCATGCCAAAATAGGCCGTATATCCTGTCATGCCGAGGCCACTCAGATATTCATGCGCGGGCGCCTTTGATGTATCTATCTTTCGCAGAGCTTTGGCGGAAAAAATTCCTTCCGTCTGCACACCTGTAAAACCAGTGACAAAGTCACCGGCGCTTAAAACCGACGAGTTTGATTCAGTCACCTCTCCCACGCCAAAAGCACGCATCACTTCCCCCGGCTGGACCGGTGGCATATAACTTCTTTTGTTGGTAACCCAGCCCATCATGCCAGGGTCAATGGAAAGCCAGTCTAAACGCACTGCCACCTGACCATCGTTCAGCTCAGGCAGGGAGTCTTCAGTTCTTTGCCAGATACTTCCGGTTTCACCAGGGTCGTAATACCTCATCATCCTGTATTGCGTCGGCATTGTGCTCTCAATCAGTCAGTCTATGTTTTCAGTCTAGGTTTTTCAGGAACCTGACGGCCTCGCGTGCGTATTCCTCAGGAATGTCTTCTAACAGGAAGTGGCTGCCGCCTTTTAGAATGATCGGCTCAATAGCTTGTGCGCCAGGTATGGCAGGCCTTACGGTACGATGACCATTGGGCGCTATCTGATCCTTGTCTGAGAAGAGGCAGAGAAATGGTCTATCGAAAAGTTTTAACTTCTGTAATGCGACCCAGTTCTCGGTAAGGATGGGGTTGTCATTACGGGTCGGCAACATCTGGGTAAACTGGCGATTACCTGTCAGGTATTCCTTGCTTGGGTAAGGGGCAGCAAAGCCGGCGACATCCTCCAGCGGCATCGTGCACTTAACCAGCTTTGACAGCATTTTCCAATGCCGCCAATTTTTATTAAACCTCACGTACAACTGAAATGCGCGAAGCATTCCCGCGCCCGGTCTTGCCATTTTTGTAACGGGTTCATCAGGGTCCAACACCGGGAATCCTGTGTTGGACATTATGATGCTGGCAACGCAATCAAGGTGATTGGCAATCGCACGCAAACCGATGATGCCACCCCAATCGTGCAGCATGAAATGAGCAGACTTTAACTCGAGTTTTTCCCACAGCGCACTTGCAACCCACTTTTCGTGGCGCAGGATCGTGTAGTCTTTCATCTCGGTCGGCTTATCAGACCGCCCCATACCGATCAGATCTAGGGCAATCGCTCTAAATCCCGCATCGACAAGATGAGGAATCAGTTTCCGCCACATAAATGACCAGGTCGGATTGCCATGAATCATCACGACAGGCGTGCCATCTCTGGGTCCTTCATCCACGTAGTGCATTCGTACGACACCACCCTCAAAGTCGTCAAGGTCCAGGTAGTGGGGTTGAAATGGGAAGTCGGCTAGATTTGCGAAACACTCATCCGGGGTCTGTCTAATTTTCATTGGCACCGCCCCATACTTCGAGATGATTCTCGCGCTCAACTCTGAGATGAGTTCTCATGTCCAGAAGTGGTTCTAAACCAGTTTGGCGGAACAACTTTCGAATCATAGCTTGATCATCGTCCGTGGCGTCATTGAAGCAATCCTGCAATCGCTGCAATAACAAGAAACGGTATGGCATCACCATCGTTTCAATTTCCACACCTCGATAACTAAACCCGGCGCGTCCAATGAACAGCCTGGATTTCTCATTTGCACCCAGGGGGATAGCACAAGGCGTACCCGGCTCTATCTCTGGCCGCGCAAGAAGCCAGCTGTTGGTGAACTCTACGTGAGCGGTTATTTCCAGTAGATACTCATCTCGTACATATCGCATCATATCTAGCAGACTCTCCGGAACTTCGTCATTACTGAATAGCTTAGGGCCTTGCCGATTGACCGTGTGGTCCTGGAATTCTTCAGGTCCGTTCATTCGCTCGACCCACGCATAGACGCGCGGAGCGATCTTTTTCATCAGCAATGCCGGATGTGGATCGCGTGCGAGGTGAGCATAAAGGGCGTTGAACAAACCGAAATCACCTATCGTTGCATGTCCCCCAAGCAGAAAAGAAGACTCGCCCAGGTGACGGTTAAACCGAAGCAAGAAGTCTCTATAACTCGACTCAATGAGCCCAAACGTCTCCGGGATCACGCCAAATGAGACAGCGGCCTGCCGCATCCGGCCACTGCCATGCAAAAAAGCCTGCTCGGCTTCCTCCTCATACAGACCCGGAGGGAATACGTCTTTGAAGGAGTTTCTCAAAAACTCCAGATTGTCATCATCGAAGTTCCACCGGTAGTGCATCGCGGGTCTAAGCAGACCCTCGCCGCCAAACAACTCGAACAAAAACGAAATGGCACGCAGCGTCTGGTTCTCTGGAAGGATTGAGCTCTTCCTGAGATTGCCCGCTTCAAAGTGATCGAGGATGACCGTACCATCCTGAATGATCTCTCCCTGTGGTGTTTGCACAACGGGCATGATAAATCGTCCGATGACGGGTATGATTTCATTGTGAAAATGAGGATGGCCTGTTCCGCGTTCGACGAAGGGAATCCCTTGTTGCCTTAAGTAAGCGCGTACCTTCCCTGTGTAAAGCGATCCCAACATGCCATAAAGAATGTGTTTGTCCGTCATAACTGATCGTTTAGTTGCCAATATTTTGGTTAAGATAAAGAATTTTGGTTAACAAAAAGACCGATCAATTCGGCCAGTACACAACCTCGTCGCCGGGCTCTACCCGCTGCGCACGAGTTTTGTCGACGGCAGTAGGCCGTTCTGTGGTTGGGTGCCACAGTAGTTCACGAGAACCTGCCTGATGCCTGTCGAGCAGAGCCTGCAGTTCCTTAAGTTTGTCCGGTCTGCTGACCGCCAGGTTGGACTGTTCGGTTGGATCGTTGGCGAGATCAAAGAGCCACTTTTTGTCACGCCGACCTTCGACCTGCAGCTTCCAGTCCCCCGCTCGCACCACCCGAGTTCTACCCGACTGCCAATAGAGCGCATCGTCCGCACGCTTAAGCGATCCCGTCCCTAGGGTCACGGGGAGTAAGTTCTGGCCGTCGATTTCCACCTCTTGCGGTAACTCGGCTTGCGCAACGGCAGCCATGGTAGGCATCAAATCGATGTGTGCCACTGGCTCATCTACAATGGTTCCCGGAACAATTTTGGCCGGCCACTTCATGAAGATCGGCGCTCGGATCCCGCCTTCGAAAAAGGTGATCTTCCAACCGCGGTAAGGCGCATTGACCTCCGGCAGACCAATGTAGCCAGCCCCACCATTGTCACTGGAAAATACGATCAAGGTATTATCCGCCAGGCCGAGCGCCTGAAGTTTCTCTTCGATTCGCCGCACACTGCGATCTAAGGACCTGACCATTGCCGCATAAACACGCAGTCGGTGCGGCTCGAGATCACCCACGGCCTCATAGTCATCTTTCGTCGCTTGCAACGGTGTATGCACACCCCAGTGTGCAAGATATAAAAAGAACGGCTGATGCTGGTTGGCTTCGATCACTTTCAAGGACTCATCTGTCCAGTAGTCGGTAAGATACCCACCCGGCTTGAATGCATCGCCTCCATTGAAGCGCGCGGAGAAACGCCCTCGCGCCCACAAAAATTTATCGATGGGATCGAAATCGAGCTTTGCGTTGACCACCTCGGGATCGTCTTCTTCGGCAAAAAGCTGACTGTCCATTAACAAGCTTTCAGCGAAACCCTGATCGTTGGGTGCCATGCCGTTGCGATTACCTAAGTGCCATTTACCGATGTGCACTGTGTGATAGCCCTTGTCACGCAGTACTTCGGCAATGGTTGTCTCCTCGGCAGGGAGCCCTTTGGTCCAGTAGTCCGGTTGGCTTTCATCGAGCGCTTGGTTGTAATCCCCGGGCGGCAGACCATCGTCCATCTCATTGCCCATCATGGTAACCATGCGGCTAAAACCCGGCGGTGTTGGGGTAAATTCAAAGCCTGTACGGGTTGGATAGCGCCCGGTCATGAGCATGGCCCGCGAGGGAGCGCACGTTCCATGTCCAGCATAACTCTGGGTGAACATAACACCTGCGCTCGCTATGCCATCAATGCTGGGCGTGGGCACCGCCCCACCGGCAACACCTCCACCAAACGCTGTCAGGTCATTAATGCCGAGGTCATCCGCCAGAATAAAGACGATGTTGGGCGGGCGCTCGTTAGCTGGCAGATCAGCTTCCGTCGGACCCTGCTGCCACTGAATATCTACATTGGGACCTATCGCCGGTTGTGCTTGCTGCGAAACATAGAACAACAGTAGATCTGTACGGAATTGATAAGCGATTCCACCCACAATAGCGGCCAGGACCAAGACAATTACGAGGATTTTTTTCATTTCATTCTGCCCAAGTTAAACCTACCCGCGCTAAAGAGGCGGCAACAGATAGGCATCGAGTACGCCTAACGGACCCAATACGCTCTCGACCGCTGCTCGATCATCCGCTGACAATCCTTCAATTTCGCGCCGAACATGACGTCTGCTGATTTCGCTGTACTTGAGCGAGCGCATGCGCACTGGACCTTCACCGAGGTCTACTTCACACCACTTCTCCCCTGCAGCCAGTGCCTCGCGGGAAACCACCAGGAACTGGTGATAGTTATCTCGCATGTGTTCAAAAAATGGCGCAAGCGTATCCGGCAGCGTGTCTTCCGGCAGATAGTTTCGATTATCCGTGCGAGCATCAAACACCCGGTCCATGTATCCGAGCATCTCCGGCGCAGCCGCCTCGATCCAGCTACGTGGTTCCGGGTCTGCCGCAATGTGCGCCTTGAACAATCCGGCAAACGTAAAGTCACCAAGACTCGCACGATCACCCAATAGAAACTGGAACTGACTGTAGTGTCTCTCCGCGTGCACCATGAGTTGCTCGAAGTCTCGCCGTACGTGCGACGCCTGATCCGGACCACATCCGCGGTTGGCACACGCATTCAGACCGAAATTGTCTCGCACTAGCTTGACCTGCTCGAGAGCAGCTACCCGCTCGGTTTCAGTAAGATCTTCTGCCATGAATTTACCAATGAAATTGGCATAGAAGCCGATGGCCACATGATCGACATTGTGTGGATAGCACCAACGGCTGCTGATGGCATAACGGCCAAACCATTCATCCGCCCAATCTTCCAGCAGATGCGACGCGATACGCTGAACCGGCGTAGCAGGCAGAATGGGACGGTCGGGATACTTCGCATTCAACAGCAAACCGATAGGCGTAGTGTCGTGTATGAACCACCCTTCCGGCGTCTCGAGACCGGGAATAAAGTGGGTGCCCAAACGGGCTTCCATATGCGGGCCTGCATCCTGAGTTTTAAGTTTGAACTCGTAGTTGAGATTCAGATAGTTGAGCATTGCTTGCAACTTGCGGGTGAACAAACTGTGCTCGCCACCCCACATCACATACCGGCCATCAAACATCTCTAGCGCCCTCTCAATTCCGCTCTCAAAGAAAAGACCCCGCGGCGTCGACACATTCTATGTTCAACTGCCCGGCGAGCCCTGCCGTGCGGTGCTGACCGATCTCCTGCATCTTCTCGGACTGCATCATTTGCAGCATGGCTGCACGACTTGGATACATGGCAATGGCCACATCGTCCCAGAGTTCTTCTACCTCACCAATCGTGAGGCGCTCGATGGGCGCCTTAAACGATAATGAGCCACCGAATTCCTTCAAAAGTTCGGCAACACCGTCGGTGTACACCGCGTAGGCTTCGCGGCCGGTTAAACTCGTCTCACGACCATCTGCATACTCCGCTGCGTCTCGGTACTTAAGCAGGTTTAGCATATAAATAGGGCCTTCCGTGGCCCCTTGTGTGAAACCCGCCATTTGTACTGCGTTGGGGCGTACTTGATTTATAACTTCCATGGAGACTCTTGTTTGCTTACTCACGCGTGAGATATCTAGTTACCACCACGCCAGGTGAACTGCAAACCCCAGACACTTGGCGGTCCATACCATCCGGCAAAGCCACGAGCGCCAGCCGGACCCCCGCCAGAAACCAAGCCACCGAGTGGCTGCGCGGCCATGACGGCGTAGTAGGTTTCATCGGTGGCGTTGCGGGCAAATGCTTCGACTTCCCACTGCCCATTCGATGAACCCAGACCGATACGCAGGTCGAGCAACCCATAGGCTTCCTGCTCACCAATGTCAGAACCGGATACTCGAGTTAAATTCTGGTCGTCCCGCCAGGAGTAATCGGCGCGGGCATACCACTCCAAATTATCACCGAAGGGCTGCGTCCATTGCGCACCGATGGTGTACTGATACTCAGGTGCAAAGCTTGGTCTCTCGCCTGTGCGATCACACGTTCCATTAGGATTGGTTGGAGCCTGACCCGCCGCGCACTGCGCGTTGTTGAAATCGGTGTATTCCGAATCAAGATAGGCAAATGAGCCATTGACCAGCAGATTGTCGTTTGGCGCCCAGGTGAGATCGGCTTCGACACCTTTTACTTCCTGTTCACCCGCGTTACCGACGATGAAGCCGGTTCCGGTCGGCGCCAGCGTTGACTCCTGAAAATCTTCGACGGTGGTATGGAATACCGTCAGGTTGAGCATGACTTCTCGGTCGAAGAAAAACGACTTAATACCCGCTTCATAGGTGAGTGAACTTTCTTCCTCAAATTCGACTTGTGCACCAACAGGTAGCCGACGGGAGTTAAAGCCGCCGGACTTGAAACCGGTGGAACTGGTGAAGAACACCATCACATCATCGCTCACGTTGTACCGCGTATTGAACGACCAGGTCACCTTGCTTTCCGATCGGTCCCGATCACCGACGACGTTGGGCGGAAAAATGGCCACGTTTATGGGGATACTGTTAGTGGGCGAGTTAGTGTGAGCAATGTATACGTCCTTCTCATCACGGCTCCAGCGCAAACCACCGGTGACATCCCACACATCACTGATATGCCAAGTAAGGTTACCGTATCCTGCGACGCTTTCCGTTTCCTGATCAAACGCCGAGGTCACGAAGTCGCCTTCCTGAGCTGTACAAGGTGCTGGACACAAGGCCGCGGGAAAGGGAAAGACCCGATTCGCACCTGCACCGACAGTCAAGTCAGAGTCAAATTGGGTGTCTTGTTTGTAGAAATACAGACCCGCGATGTATTCCACAGCACGGTCCGAGGGTGAGGTAATACGAAATTCCTGGCTCAGTACCTCATTGCTTTGGGTTTGCGGAGCAAAGAGCATCGGATTTCTCAACGAATCAGCCGAAATTACCACCGAATTTTCCCAGTCCTGATACCCCGTGATCGAGGTAAACAGAAACTCATCTCCAAAATCCCAATCAACCTGTACCGATGCACCGAAAGATTCCGAGGTGTCGTCACCTTCGTCATCGCCGTCTACACGATGATCGCTGTCATCAAAATTAGTGAACGGATATCCGGCTGCCGTCTGAGCTGCAAGGAATCCCGGTGTCGCAATACCCCAATTAGGATCATTCGGACTCAGTTGCTCTGCCATACAGCAGCGCCGCTCGATCTCGCTATAGTAGATGGCAGTGTTGATTTCTACGGTATCCGTTGGGGCAAACAGTAGCTTACCGCGTACGCCCCATTCCTCATTGTCATTGACGTCATCACCAGTGAAGGTGTTCTTTTCGTACCCTTCCCGATCTCGGTACCAAAAAGACAGGCGTCCCGCTGTTGTATCACCAAGACCACCGCCAACATATCCGCTGACGTTAGTCTGATCGTATTCGCCATAGCCTAGCTTTATCAGACTTTCGAATTCGTCACTGGGCTTGCGGGTGGTGACATTGAGTGCGCCGATAGGTGTATTGCGACCGTACAGGGTACCCTGGGGACCACGCAGTACTTCAACCGAATTGATATCGGTTAGCTCGCCAAAGTTCATGCCGCCAGTAGGCATGTACAATCCATCCAGAAAAGTACCCACACTAGATTCGATACCCGGATTGGTGCCGGAGGAACCAATACCTCTGATTCGCACCCGCACATTACGTAAATTATTGGACGACGGCATGTCGAAGTTCGGCACATAGCGCGCAACTTCCTGCAGGTCGTTTAAGCCACGCCGTGCCAGATCGTCTCCACTCAAGGCGGTGATCGAAATCGGCACATCTTGGACGCTTTCTGTTCGTTTCTGCGCCGTGACGACGATCTCCTCAATGGCCGCAAAGCTTGTCACCGTATAGAGCGCCGCCAACGACGCCAGCATTATCCGAGATATTCGCATTTACTCTCCCCTTACGCGCGCCGATGGGTTCAGCGGCATTGTGCAATGTTTAGCATTAATAATGGCAAGAGTTATTAATGCTTGCCATTACATATTGAGGAATATAGATCAGGGTTGTTCTAATGTAAATACTAATTCATGTTTTGGAAGGCTGCAGATATCCAACAAGCATAAGAGACAACTCAGCGAGCGTTTCCTGAGCTCGAAGGCGAATGGGAGCTCGATCTACCGTTGCGGTAACCAACAACATGCGAATGGCCGTGGCCAGCGCAAAGAAGACTTTTTTCTCGTCTATCGCAGTGGGATCGATCAATCCACGGTCGCAAGCAAACGCGTGTAGCCTTTGGGCGCGATGGTGGTCTACAGCAGCAATTCTGCCGATTGCACTAGGGACTTCCTCGCCGACTGCAATGAGCGCGAGGTAAAAGCCGACATCGCGCGCCACCATCTCCACTAGCGTGGCGACTACCCGCCCGATAAGCTCCGACAGGTCCCATGCTTCACCTGCGTTTTCCGCCCTTCTTTCCGCTTCGTCAAAAAAATCGTTCACATCCCGTTCGATTCGTTCCGCAAGGGTGTCGACAATGACCTCGAAGAAGGCACGCTTGTCGGTGAATCGCTGATATAGGACGCCAACCGAAACCGAAGCTTCTGCGGCAACGTCCACCATACGCGTTTGAGCATATCCGCACCGCGAAAAAACGCTCAACCCCGCTCTAATCAAACGGTCGCGCTTTTCCCGGCTACGTTCCTGAAGCGCTGGACGGATGTTGGTTCGAGGCATGGTAGAAGCTCATCAATTCGGTGACATCACCTCATCATACATTATGCCTGACATTCATGGGTGTTCAGTCGCGCAAACGCAATGACAACACCAGCATTACCATACCGAGCCCCGTGAAGACCAAGTTTGCGGTGGCCCCGGGAGGCGTCTCCAGTGTGACGACGGGATTGGTCACCCCAATCATTAAACGTCCGACATACTCCACCACCAGAGTTAAGAGTCAAAGCGGCAAGGACATCTTGCTCAAGAACGAGCTTGGCTTCAAAAGAGCAATGGGAACTGCTAAAAGAACTACAGCGGACATGATTTTTACAGAAACTGAAGACGCTCTTAGCCACTATAAAAACCGCTTAACCATTGTCAAATCAAAATTTGAATGGGAAAACAGTCTGTCTAGTATGCTATACATTGACGCTCAAGCCATGGCTCAAGCTTGGCGTGAAGGTCATGAATAGGCTTCTGCTTACTTTTTAACTGCTTACAAAGTGTATAAGTTGTAGTGTCATTTTCGGACTAGGTTGGGGATTTCACCGGCATGCTTAAAAGTATTACTTTAGAAAAGGCACTTGAGTGGTTTGGTGTTATTACAGCGATTTTTTACTCAATGTTAGTGGCTTCAAACACTGGCTTTGAAGTCCTAGGATTTGCGTTACTATTTATTTCCGCTCTAGCGATAGGGCTGTGGGCATTACTATGCAAGCATTATGGCATTTTGCTTTTACAGTTCTTTTACGCCTGCGCTGGGGTGATTGGTGTTGTGCGTTGGCTTTGAGGTTGTAGGAAAGAAGCGATACGAAAAATACTTTTGATTTGGAATCGCCCAGTCGGCAAGATGCTTTTTAAATCAATAATGACAGAGGTCAGCTCGCCAGTAGCTGCCTTTTTCATTCCCAAATACCAACTTTTTCCAAAATCACCTTCTGATGTGCCTCCACAGCAACTACTAATAATTTAGGCATGCTGATAGCCCCCCGTGGGTACTGTTGGGGGTGGGGCTGTGTGGATTGGTTGGTGAACTAAGAGTACTCCGTCAGTCTTTAAAAGCACTAAGGGGGCATAGTTTGCGTCTAAGCGAGCAAAATATATGACTTTTTACCGCCATATGCAGTCCATATGCAGTCCATATGCAGTCCAAGGACAATCAAACCTTTGGGTTTTGAAATCCAGTAAAGACAAAAATCTATATTTATCAATGGTATAAGTTGGTAGCTACGGGTGGACTTGAACCACCGACCCCAGCATTATGAATGCTGTGCTCTAACCAGCTGAGCTACGTAGCCATAGTTTGTCGCGGACGGCATTGTCCGTTCTTGCTATTTTTTTGTCAAGGAATGAGGGCTGGCGCGATGAATATACCAAAGGCTATCAGCACTGGCGCCGCGACCCAGTAGTGGCATCGGAGGATCGTCGACAACCGCGCCACCTCTTTGGGTCAGCATCATCCGAGAGCACCTTGCACATCATCACATCGAACCCGATCAAAATCAGAAAAATCGGGACCATTGCGGGCAAAACGCCATTAAAGAATAGGTCCCAGGTTGCGGTGTAATCCGGCGCACCGGCAAAAGGTAAAATTAACCCTGAAGCCAGCGCGGCAACCTGCAAGCCCTGCCGCAAGAGTCCGATGGAAAGCCAAGCCGTCACTATAGCCATCAAACGTTAAACCGAAAATGCATGACATCACCGTCTTGGACCAAATATTCTTTGCCTTCGAGCCGCCACTTACCCGCTTCTTTTGCGCCAGCCT
>JGI20160J14292_10003747_pt1 | contig 11494 bp, 13 predicted proteins | sample COG_10_FD_14292 | JGI IMG/M metagenome (IMG submission 14292) | reverse complement strand
TTTTTTATTTAGTAAAAGTTCTTCTATTGCTATATCAAGACATTTTGCAAGTACAATTGCTTTGGAGTTTTTAAATTTTATCCCTAGGTGATTCAGCGAAACACCAAGTGCTAAAAATTCACCTAGTGAATCCCATCTCAGATGGTTTTCTTTAACTAGTTGTTCAACATGTTTTGGAGCAGATCCACCTGCTCCAGTTTCAAATAAACCTCCTCCGTTGATTAATGGTACAATTGATAACATTTTAGCACTAGTTCCAACTTCCAAAATTGGAAATAAATCTGTTAGATAATCTCTTAATACATTTCCAGAGACAGAAATGGTGTCCTTTCCTTGTTTTAATCTTTCTAAGGTTAATTTTGTTGCATCGTAGGGAGACAAAATCCTTATATCTAACCCACTTGTGTTATGATTAAGTAAGTATAAATTAACTTTTTTTATTAATTCAATATCATGAGGTCTTTGATTGTCTAACCAAAAAATTGAAGGAGTTTTTGTCAGTCTAGTTCTATTAACTGCAAGTTTAACCCAATCTTGAATAGGACCATCTTTTACTTGACACATTCTCCATATGTCACCACTTTCAACATTATGACTCAATAAAATTTCCCCTTTATTGTTTTTTATACAAACAGTTCCAGCTTTAACAATTTCAAATGTTTTATCATGAGATCCATATTCTTCTGCTTTTTGAGCCATCAACCCGACATTAGGAACAGTACCCATGGTGGTTGGATCAAATGCTCCATTATCTTTACAGAAATCAATTGTAGCTTGATAAATAGAAGCATAGCTACTATCCGGAATTACTGCTTTAGTGTCTTTGGCTTTACCATTTGAATCCCACATTTTACCCGAATTCCTTATCATAGCTGGCATTGATGCATCAATAATTACATCACTTGGAACATGTAAGTTGGTTATTCCGTTATCACTATTTACCATAGCTAGTTCTGGACCATTTTTATATGCAAGTATTAATTTCAGAAATAATTTCATTTTTCAACTCACCATTTAAATCGTTTATTTTTCCGGTTAAATGTCCAAAACCATTATTTACATTTATTTCAAGCTTTTTAATAATATCATCATATTTTTTAAAAACTTGAGAAAAATAAGTTTTCACTACATGCCCAAAAATTATAGGATCACTAACTTTCATCATTGTAGCTTTTAAATGAACTGAAAATAAAACATTTTCTTTGTTAGCATCATCTATGCACTGTTTTAAAAAACATTTAAGGGCTTTAATACTCATCACTGACGCATCAATGATTTCATCTTTTTGTAATTTAAATTTATCTTTTAGCAATATTTCTTTACCATCTGTATCTGTGTGCGATATGTAAACCTCAGTATTGTTATTTAATGTGAAAGATCTTTCATTATTTCTAAAATCTCCTTCAGACATTGTTGAAACATGAGTTTTTGAGTTGCTATTCCATTCACCCATGGAATGAGGGTTGTTTTTAACATAATTTTTTATGGCTATTGGAGCTCTTCTGTCTGAATTACCCTCTCTTAAAACTGGATTTACTGCACTTCCTTTTATAGAATCATATTTAGCTTTAATCTTTTTTTCAATTACTGAATTAGCATCGTTCGGGTATTTTGGAATTTTATACCCAAGCTTCTGTAATTCAGTTATTGCATTTTTTATTTGTGGTATTGATGCGCTAATATTTGGGAGTTTTATGATATTTGCATGGGGTTTTTTCACTAGTTCTCCTAAGTAATCGAGATCATTATTTATTAATTGATCCTCAGATAAAAATTCCGAAAAATTAGCTAAAATCCTTGCTGACAGAGATATATCCTTTGTTTCAACTACTATTTTTGAAGATTTTGTAAATGCTTTTACAATTGGTAAGAAAGATAGAGTAGCCAAGGCAGGTGCTTCATCAGTTTTAGTATATATTATTTTTGACATTGTTATCTGCTGATTTAACGTTATGGGTATTTTTTTTAATCAAACAAATATATGAATTGCCTTTCTAAAAATTCTAATAAATATCAATTTACTATTAAAAAACAAAAGCCATATTATTACAGATAAATCTGAACTAATATGGCTTTTTATGAATTCGAATTTCAGTGGTATTTCAACCAATTATTTTCAAGCTTGCACTTTTCAATAATTTTGAGGTATTCGACTCAATTGAAACATAAAGTAGTGTACTTTAGATTGCTCTTTAGTACCTTTATATCTCAGTTTAATTACAAGGTTATTCCTATTTAAGTATTTTATTTAATGCTAGTGGCTATAAATAAGCTTATTTAGGTTTTAAGTTTGTGTTCAGGCTTTCGCTGTGAATTTTAACTTTCATTTTTTCGGATTTTACATGCTAGACTTTCGTTAAGTTTAGTAAACTTCCTCATGATCTAAGAGATAAATCTCTTTTTAGATCGTAACCAGGTAATTGTTTCAAAGAACGTCTTTAAAGAATCAATCATCTCGTAAACGAAACTGCAATAAGCCATGATTCTGACTCTAAAGTATAATATGATTTTAAATAAACAAGAAAAATTACAATAAAGATCTTAACTATTTGTAAACCAGTCTTATTAACAAATGTTTATAAACTGTTTACTTTCTTCTTACTTCTTTTATTCTTGCTTTTTTACCTGTAAGATTTCTAAAGTAGAAAATTCTTGCTCTTCTGACCTTACCAGCCTTATTTACTTCAATTTTTTGCAATGCAGGTAAGTTAATTGGGAATATTCTTTCAACACCAATAGATCCAGACATTTTTCTAATTGTAAATGTTTCTGAACTACCACTACCTCTTTTTTGGAGTACAACTCCTCTAAAGAACTGTGTTCTTGTTTTATTACCTTCTTTAATTTCGTAATAAACAGTTATTGTATCACCAGCTCCAAAGTCTGGGAAAGTATTTTTTGGAACAAACTCGTCTTGTACAAATTTTACTAATGAACTCATTTTATTTAATTTTAAAATTATTCTGAGACAACATGAACGATTATCGTTGAGAGGTTAGCTCGAATTGGCTGCAAAAATAAACATTAATTAATAACATGCAATATTTAAGGGTTATTTATCTTTATTTTTTTAATCATTAATATCTGGTCTTTTTTTAATGTAACCTCAAAGCTTTTTCTTCTCTCCATTTTTCAATTTTAGGAAAATCTCCACTTAATAGTACATCAGGTACTTTCCATCCATTATAGTCTCTTGGCCTTGTATATATTGGTGGAGCTAATAGATTATCTTGAAATGAATCTGTTAATGCAGATGTTTCATTACTTAACACTCCAGGTATTAATCTTATTATAGAATCGCACAAGACTGCAGCAGCTAATTCTCCGCCGGTTAATACATAATCACCGATGGATATTTCTTTTGTAATTAAATGATCCCTAACACGCTGATCAACCCCTTTGTAGTGACCACAGAGAATTATAATATTTTTTAATAAGGACAATTTGTTCGATATTTTTTGATTTAAATTTTCACCATCTGGAGACAAGTATATGATTTGATCATAATGGCGTTCATTTTTTAATTTATTGATACATTTATCAATTGGTTCAATCATCATCACCATACCAGCTCCACCACCAAATTGGTTATCATCAATAGTTTTGTAATTATCTTTTGTGAAGTCTCTTAAATTATGAATGTGTAAATCAACTAGCTTTAAATCTATACTTTTTTTAAGCATAGATGACTCAAAAGGGCTTTTAAGTAAATCTGGTAAGGCAGTTATTATATCAATTCTCATAGTTCGAAGATATCACTAATAATTTAAAAGTTTTTTATCTAAAATTAAATCTTTCCATTTCCCCATTACTATTAATTATTTCTATTCTAAGGGGGTCATAATTATTCATGTCATTTAAAATATTTTGAACATCACTAATTGATTTAATATCAACTCCATTAATACTATTTATTATATTTCCTATCTCAATTCCGTAGTCTCTCCAATACTTTTCATATCGTTTGTTAAAGTCAGATATTTTTACACCACTGGATTTATTATATTTTTTTAGTTCTTCTTCAGACAAGTTCTTTAAAATCCCAATAACATTAAATGAAATTCTTTCATTTTTATTTAATCTTACTTTTATTTTTTTTCTTTTGTTATCACTCACTAAATGAACCATTACCAAATCATTAGGTCTTTTTGTACTTAAATATCCTTTGAGATCAGAAAATTTTGAAATTTTTATTTCATCTATAAATTTAATAATATCTCCTTTTTTTATACCAGCTAAATCTGCTCCAGAATATTTTTCAACTGAATTTATATAAAAACCTTCAATTTCGTCGGTTGAAAATTCTTTAGCAATACTGTTATTTAGTGCTGTTCCAGTAACTCCTAGGAATCCATTTTGAACAATTCCAAACTCCATTAAATCTTCGATAACTTTCTTTGCAATATTACTGGGTACTGCAAATGAGTAACCAATATAGGAACCAGTTTGTGACTGAATTGCAGTATTTATCCCTATTAATTGCCCTTGAGTATTTACCAATGCACCACCTGAATTTCCTGGATTAACTGCAGCGTCGGTTTGAATAAATGATTGAGTTGTTCTTCCTGTTGGATCTAAGTTTCTGGCTTTTGCACTAATTATTCCTGCAGTTACTGTTGATGTCAAATTGAATGGATTTCCAATAGCTAATACCCATTCCCCAATCTTGGTTGCATCACTATCACCAAATATTGCATAGGGTAATTCATTTTCAGTTTCTACTTTTAATAATGCAATATCATTTTGCTCATCACTGCCAATTAATTTAGCTTCAAATTCTTTATTGTCATTTGTCGTAATTAGAATTTTTTCAGCTTTATCAATGACATGTGCATTAGTTATAATATACCCATCAGCAGAGACAATGACTCCAGAACCTGTGCCAATTTGCATTTCATCTTGCTTTCTACCAAACATTAAATCCTCTAAACTAATTCTATCAGAACTAGAAAGAGAGTTTTTGACATGAACTACAGAGTTAATTGTATTTTCAGCTATTTCTACAAAATCTGGCCTTTCTTGTAATAAGCTTGGAGAGTTTAATACATTATTTATTGGTAACTGCTCAGTTAAGACAAGATTACTTATGTTTTTTTCTTTATAATCCTCTAAGATTATTTTTTCATATAGATAAATAGCCATTATTCCTCCAATAATAGAAGATGATATAATTAATAAATATTTTTTCATATTAATTGTTTTAACATTACATTAAAATTAAAATAAATTNCAAATAGATCTAAACCTTTTAACGTTCATTTAACAATTATANTTAATACTGTATTTTATATATTTGTCATTAATGATAGCTGAGTTTTACAAATACCACGGAACTGGTAACGATTTTGTTTTAATTGACAATAGGTCCCTAGGTTTTGATAAAAATAATATAAAATTTATTTCCAAAATATGTTCTAGACATACAGGAGTAGGAGCTGACGGTTTAATTCTTTTAGAAATGATAATCAATATGATTTTAAAATGATTTATTTCAATTCTGACGGAAAACAAACTAGTATGTGTGGTAATGGTGGGAGATGTATTATTTCGTTTGCTAATAAGTTGAATATTATTGATAATAAAGCTACTTTTTCGGCAATTGATGGTATACACGAAGGAATAATTAATAAGGATATTATTAAAATTAAAATGAATAAAGTCTCTATCATTCATGAAGCCCATAATGGGTGTATATTAGATACAGGTTCTCCACATTTTGTTAAGTTTTGCAAATCAATTAATAACATCAATGTTTTTGAATCCGGAAGAGAATTAAGAAATAATAAAGAAATAAGTGAAGACGGTATTAATATAAATTTCACTGAGATAATTGATAATTTTTCAATTAAAGTTAGGACATATGAACGTGGCGTTGAGAACGAAACTCTATCTTGTGGCACTGGAGTTATAGCTTCAGCATTGTCAGCTTACAGTAAAGGCCTTGTAGATACAAATAGAATTAAGATAAATACATTAGGTGGCGAATTATTTGTATCGTTCAAGTTTAATAATGTTTATGACAATATATGGCTAGAAGGTCCAGCAATTGAAGTATTTAAAGGATTTATATGAACACGTTAAAAGGAAAAAACATATTCTTAAGAGCCTTAGAATTGGAGGATATTAACTATTTATTTTCAATAGAGAATAACGAAAAGTATTGGAGCATTAGTGATTCTCAAATCCCTTTCTCAAAATATTTGTTAAACAGATATTTGAAAAATTCAGATATGGATATTTATGAAGCAAAACAACTTCGATTAGTTATAGCTGATTTTCAAAATATTACAATTGGATTAATTGATTTATTTGATATAGATTTTAAAAATAATAGAGCTGGAGTTGCCATAATTATTAATGAAAAAATGAGAAGTAAAGGATTTGCTAAAGAAGCCTTAGAGTTGCTTATTAAGTATTCTAAAACTCACCTTTCGCTTCATCAGTTGTATTGCAATATACTAGAGGATAATACACATAGTGTCAATCTCTTTAAAAGTGTTGAATTTAAACAAGTTGGTTTAAAAAAAGATTGGATAAAATTTGATGGAAAATATAAAAATGAACTGTTATTACAATTGATATGTACATAAAAAAAATATTATTATTTATTTCTATTATCGGTCTTGTTATACTATCAATTTTCTCATATTTTGTTTATGTTACCATGTTTGTTTCTAACACAAACTTTAATAATGAAATAGCTTATGTCTATGTTTACACAGATCAAACTTTTGAGGAATTAAAACAAGACCTATATCCAGTTTTAAAAAATGTAAATTCTTTTGAAAGATTGGCAAATAGAAAAGGTTATGATAAAACATTAAAATCTGGAAAATTTGCTATAAAAAAAGGTATGAATAATAATCAAATAATTAATACTTTAAGATCAAGCAAATTAACTGTTGATGTTATTTTTAATAATATTGATAATGAATATGAGCTAGCAGGTAAAATTTCTAAACAAATTGAGGCTGATAGTTTGTCATTATTAAATTCTTTTAAAGATCTAGATTTTTTTAAATCAAAAGGATTTAATAAATATAATTATCTCTCCATTTTCCTACCCAATAGCTACAATTTTTACTGGGATACCGATGCAAACTCATTTAGATCAAGAATGTTAAAGGAATATAATTTATTTTGGAATGATTCAAGGATGGGAAAATTAAAACAAATTGGTTTAAATCAAAGTCAGGTGATGATTTTAGCTTCAATCGTAACTCAAGAATCAAAAATGAAAAGTGAGTTAAGAACGATTGCAGGGGTTTACATGAATAGATTAAATAATAATTGGCTTCTTCAAGCTGACCCAACCGTAAAGTATGCTGCTTATCAATTACCAGAGTATGAAAATGAAATTATTAGAAGGATTTTATATAAGCATTTAAAAATTGATTCTAAATTTAATACTTATAAGTATAAAGGACTTCCACCTGGATTAATTTCAGTTCCAAATATAAGTTCTATAGACGCTGTTTTAAATTTTGAAAAGCATAAGTATTTTTATTTTTCTGCTGACCCTAATAATATAGGTTACCATAATTTTTCAAGAACTTTATATGAACATAATAATAATGCAAAGAAATTCCACAAATACTTAGATTCAAAAGGAATAAAAAAATAAGATTTAGTCTTTGTGAATTATAAAAATAGCAGGTTTTTTATCAATATTAATTTTATTTTTTTTCCATTCATTAACTGATAATGTTTTTATATACTCAGTACTTAAAGTTATATCACAAGCTATACAAAGATTAGTATCTCCACTTAAAGTTTTTGTTAGATCTTCTAACATCTTATTATTTCTGTATGGAGTTTCTATAAATATTTGTGATTGATTTTGTTTATGAGAAGTTTTTTCTAGTTCTTTTATTTTGTTTTTTTTGTCTGTTCTATCTATAGGCAGATAGCCATTAAAAGCAAAATTTTGTCCATTTAAACCTGAGCTCATTATCGCTAGTAATATTGATGATGGACCTACAAGGGGTACAACTTTTATATTAGATTGATGAGCTATTTTTATTATATCAGATCCTGGGTCTGCTACACCAGGACAACCAGCATCTGAAATTAGACCAATGTTATTACCATTATGTATAGGGTCTAAAAAAGAGCTAAGTTCTTCATCTAAAGTGAATTTATTAATTAAATTGACTTTTAATGTGCTTTGGGCTTTTGAAGGTGAAATTTTCTTTATATATTTTCTGCCTGCTTTTTCATTTTCAAAAAGGTAGTAATTAGTTGACTCAATTATTTTTTTAACTGAAATAGGGATAACCTCAAGAGGTTCATTTTCTCCAAGTGTATTCGGAATTAAATATAATATACCTTTGATGATTGAGTTTTTTAGATAGAGAGTTTTTTCCCTAGATCTTCAACATATTTTCTGAATTGTTTATCAGTAGAGGATAGATTGTCAACGGTTTTGCAAGCATGCAAAACTGTAGCGTGATCTCTTTTTCCAATTTGTGAACCAATACTTGCCAAAGATGCTTTTGTGAATTTTTTTGCAAAAAACATAGCTAGTTGTCTCGCTTGCACTATGTGTCTTTTTCTTGTTTTTGATTGTAATGTGCTAACTTCCATTTGGAAATAGTCTGAAACAGTCTTTTGTATGTAATCTATTGATACTTCCCTTTTTGTATTTTTTACAAATTTCTCAACAATTTCTTTTGCAAGGGATAAAGTAATTTCTTTTCTATTAAAAGAAGCTTGGGCAATTAAAGATATAATTGCACCCTCTAATTCACGTACGTTTGTTTTGATGTTTTTAGCAACATATTCAATTACTTCTTCACTCATGTTTACACCATCACGGTATAATTTATTATTTAAAATTGACACCCTAGTTTCAAAGTCAGGGTTTTGCAGTTCTGCAGAGAGTCCCCATTTAAATCTAGATAATAATCTTAATTCAATATCCTGCATGTCAACTGGCGCTTTATCACTAGTTAAAATAACTTGCTTTCCATTTTGATGTAGATGGTTGAATATGTGGAAAAATACATCCTGAGTTCCAGACTTACCTGATAAAAACTGCACGTCATCAACAATTAAAACATCTATAATTTGATAGAAATGAATAAAATCGTTTCTATTGTTTTTCTTAATAGCTTCAATATATTGTTGAGTAAATTTTTCTGCGGTTATATATAAGACAGTCCTTTCTGGATATTTATCTTTTATGTCAATGCCTATTGAATGAGCTAAATGAGTTTTACCTAAACCAACACCTCCAAATATTAAAAGAGGATTAAATGAAGTTCCGCCCGGCTTGTTGGCAACAGCAATACCAGCATTTCTTGCAAGTCTATTTGAGTCACCTTCTAAAAAATTATCAAAAGTATAGCTAGGGTTCAGTTGAGATTCAATTTTAACATTTTGAATTCCAGGAATAATAAATGGATTTTTTAGCTCGGGTATTTTTTTATTAACGTAAGTAGTTGCATTTTGATAATTACTTGAGTTATTATTAGAACTTGGAATCTTTTCGGTAAATGGTTGTGTATTGCCGAAAGTATTTTCCATTTTAATAATGTATACTAGTTTAGCATCATCTCCTAACTCTTTACTTAATGCTACTTTTAAAAGCTTCACATAATGTTCCTCTAACCATTCATAAAAGAATTTACTTGGAACTTGAATACTTAGTGAATTATCAGTTAACTTAACTGCCTCAATTGGTTCAAACCATGTTTTATATGCTTGAGGTTGAATATTGTCTTTTACAAACTTTAGGCAATTAGTCCAAACAGATTTAGCTGTGATATTCATCAACTGGTAATATTAATTGTAATTTAGTTAGCTTTTAATTTGATATCAGTCTTTAGTTAAACTATATAAGACTGAATGGCAAATATGTGAACAAAAAATGAAAAAAAAAAATTAAAAACGGTTGATTATTAACTTTTTTTTTTGCATGTTTCGTAATGGCTAAATTTAATAATTAATTTTTAAAAAATCTATATTTTTTTAATGAAAAAAACAACTACTAAAATTCGAGTAAGATATGCCGAAACTGATCAAATGGGATTTGTCCATCACGGGAACTATGCACAGTTTTTTGAAATAGGTCGACTTGATTGGATTACAAAATTGGAGTTTCCTACAAAAATATGGAATCAAAAGGAATTCTTTTACCAGTTGTGTTTTTAGAAACTAATTATCTAAAACCTGCATATTATGATGACGAATTAATAATTGAAACATTCTTGTTAGAAAAACCAACTTCTAAAATTAAATTTGGCTATAACATNTATAANNAGAACAAAGATATAATTACAAAAGGAATTACTCATTTAGCGTTTATGAACAAGCAATCTGGGAAGCCACAGAGATGCCCAAAATATCTTTTGGATAAAATTTAAATTAATTGTTACAATATGTAATTAATCTATCATTCACTATTTTCTTTTCACTGAACTTTATTGATTGAATTATAGGGGCATTAGTTCCGCTAACTAATTTTTTTTGTGATTTAAAAACTTTTATCTCGTCCCATAAATTTTCTTTTAAAAATGTATTAAGTGTCTGAGCCCCACCTTCAACTATAACACTATAAATGTCTTTGGATTTTAAATACTCTAATGTTTGTTCTGCAATATTTTTATTATAATCAATTGTTTTTTCATCAATTATTAATACCTCTGAACCTGTTTTAAAAACATTTAACTTTTTATTTAAATTATTTTTTCTATTTAAAACTACAATCTTTGGAGATTTTCCTGGCCAATCCCTGGTATTTAGCCTTGGGTTATCATCTATAATAGTTTTACTACCAACTAAAATACAATCAAATTCAGACCTTAACTTATGGGATAACTGTCTAGAATGTTCATTAGAAATCCATAGTGGTTTAGAAATATTTTTTTTCTCTGGTGCAATATATCCATCAGATGTTTCAGCCCATTTTAATATTATAAATGGTCTTTTCTTAGTGATGTTAGTTAAAAATATTTTATGATGATTTTCACATGCTTCTNCTAAGATGTTAAATTCAACATGAACTCCATTTTCTTTTAATTTTTTAATACCCTTTCCACTAACCTTAGGATTNGGATCTTTAATGCCTATAATTACTCTTGGGATTTTATGTTTCAAAATTAAATCTGAGCAGGGTGGTGTCTTTCCAAAATGTGAGCAAGGCTCTAAAGTAACATATAAACTACATTCAGTTAAAAGATCTTTATTCCTAACTGAACTAATTGCATTAACTTCGGCATGACTACCACCATATGCACTAGTNTAACCCTCTCCAATAATACTGTTTTTATGAACAATACAGCAGCCNACAGCNGGATTTGGATATGCCAAAGGAATGGCATTTTTAGCTATTTGTATACATCTATTAATATATTTTTCGTGTATATTCACCTAACAAAAATAGTATTAAAATTTGAAAGATTTTACTTACATTATTAGAGAAATAAAACCTGAGGATAATTTGCATATATGTAAAGTGATAAGAGATGTTTTTGTTGAGTTAAAATTACCA
>JGI20160J14292_10003720_pt1 | contig 11534 bp, 10 predicted proteins | sample COG_10_FD_14292 | JGI IMG/M metagenome (IMG submission 14292) | reverse complement strand
CTTCATTATTGCTTTTCTCAACAAATATGCTAAGTCATGAACATTAAAATTAATTCTTATATATTCAATAATACTGTAATTATTTAATAGATATTCTGTCATATTGTATTCTCTCATTAACTCTGAAGATTTTACTGTAGGATGAGTAAGATCGTATTCGTACTTCCTCTTTCCAATAGATGTTTTACAATAGTTTAAGAGATTCATGAGAGAAGACAGGCGGCCTTTATAGTTATTATCTGGAATTATATTCAACTGTTCTAAAGTATGGTTCGCCAAAAGTAAATCTGTATCATTATTATCAAATGTAGGATAATTAAGGTGACGTGTTAATGATGGATTATGTTTATATATAAAATCTAGTAAAAATGTAATAGATTGAAGGGCTGTTGTTTTTTCCATAATCAGACTATCTGTATTATAAATTTTAGATTTGAAATATCTATTAAAAGTTTCATATTGATATACTTGTTCGGTTGATTTTTTAATATTTTCATCATTTTCATTAAATATGTGTATTGTATTAGTATTTATACCTGAATATTGGATAACCTTGTTAATTTCAGACTCTGTGAAAGTAGAAACAATTATTACCTCACTTGGATTTTTAATAGAAATGAACTTTTGTAATTCATCAAATATAGTATGTGAATTATCATAAATTGTGTTATATTCAAATAAACAGGTATCTCCTGTAATATTATTTACATTCGCTACTCCACAGTACATGATCTGATTTCTTTTTTGTGTTGGCTTAGTAACTTCAAACCATACGCACGTTATATTATTAGAAATTTTAACATCATTATTTGAAAAGAACGTTCCGGGACTAATCACTTTTTCCAATTGCCTAACTGTTGGATCATCATTATCTTGAGACCAGATTATAGATGTAAATCCGGCTTCATTAATATAAGATACATATTTCTCTAATGTCGTAATTTTATCAGGGAAACCTGCCATAACAATCTCAGTTTCATTATATTTAATTTGCTTTGGTCTTACATTAAGTATGCAAATTGAAGAAACTTCTTGTATATTGCTTCCATTTATTGCTCCATGCTTGTCTTTCATACCATACATTTCATAAAAGCTTCCTACTTGTAATAAAACAATTGTATTTTTCCCATATTCTTTTATATATTTATCAGTTAAATCGAAATATAATTTAAAAATACCATCCTTTTTATTTGACGACATATAAGTAGTATAGAGAGAAAACTTTATATTTATTTTCTAATTAAACAACTAGGTGTATCATTAAACCAGTTAACTGATGTTTTAATTCCTTCGGAAATATCGGTAAATTTAAAATCTGGATATAAATTCATTAATTTTGTATTATCGGCTGTTTTTTTAAATTGACCGTCTGCATAGTTAGCATCAAATTTAATCATATGGTCATAATCAAAACATTTTGCAATAATTCTCGCAACTTTTTCGATACTTACTTCTTCTTTCTCAGAAACGGATAATATAATGGGTTCTTTGTCTTCATAATTAAATAGCACTTTTAATATTAAATTGGCTAGATCAACACTATATATAAACTGTCTTAGAGGTTTACCTGAACCTTTTACAATAAATTCTTTCTTTTCGTTTTTGGCTATAAAACATTTATGTATCAAGGCAGGTATAACATGGGCGTCTTCTAAAGAAAAATTATCATATTTACCATATATATTTGTTGGAATGATACAATTATATAATCTATTTTTGTTTTCATAATACATTCTTGAATGAACTTCTAACATTCGTTTTGAATATGCATATCCATCATTTGAATTATGTGGTGGCCCATCGTGTAACATTTCTTCATTAATGGGATACGATGTTTTATCAGGAAAAATACATGTTGATAAACATGATAGAACTCTATTAATATTTAATTTATCACATACTTTTAATACGTTGTAATTTATTTGTGTATTAATTTCATACATGTTTATTTTTTCTGTCATATTTCTAAATAAACCACCAACATACGCAGCTAAATGAATAACCGCATCTGGGTTACATTTAGAAAAATAGTCATATGTATTTTTTATATCGGTTAGATCACATTCTTTGCTAGATATAAATAGATATTCATTTTTACATATTTTGTTATCCTTTCTCTTTTCTCCCAATAAAACAGCTTCTTTTATTGCGCTTCCAACTAAACCATTTCCTCCAGTTATTAATATTTTCATTAATAACTACATATAAATAAATTGTATTATAAATACATAAAAATAATTAATATATTATCATAATATAGTACTACATGAATATACTTATAAATTATAATACATATGACGCTAATAATGTATTTTTTAGTGAGGCAATAAAAAATACTATCATAGAAAATAGCATTTTTAGAAGATTAGTATACAATCCAAATAATTATTCATTAAACAGTCTTCACTTTATGATAAATATCCAAAATGCCGTTATTAAAAAATATTACAATAAATATAAATGTTATATTAATCATACCATATTAAATCAAAATGAAATATCAAAGATGGTCGCTATTGAAAACACAATATTAAGTAGACTAGACGTAAAAGATAAAAGACCTATACTACAAATAAGAGATCTTCTCAATCAAAAACACATAAAGTTATTTTCTAATAATACTCTGAAAGATAATTATGAAAATTTTAGGGTCGTTCTAAAAATATCTGGTATATGGGAAACGGAAGACACATATGGTTTGACGTTTAAATTTATTGACACTAATACTTCTTTATAGCATTTTAATAATTTATAAATCATTATTTTATAAATTATTTATTTTATTATACTGCAGAAGAGTTACTTATTAAAACCCTTAAGAAATTTCTTTGGTATTATTTGAAAACCATCTGTTAAGAAATTCTTTAGAATATCGTGTCTTAGTCCTTGGAAAACAAAATGTAATACAGTAAATGCACCAAAACCAACATAAACTCCCCAGTGTTTAATACTTTCACGATTTTCATACACAGATGAAATAATATTTTCATTTGCAAATGCAAATGTAACTATAAATATAAACATCACAAATAAAAATATATCAGCAAGAAGTTTGAAAGTAAAATAGTCATCATAGGATTCATACAAAACCTTTTCTTGTGTAACTTCTTGTCCCATTTCGTCCTTTACCATTTTTGCTAAAGATGGTCCTGTGGTCGTTTCTATTATTCCTGTATAAAAAATAGCTCCTAAAAATATAAGTCGTGGAATGCTATCAATAAGTATACTACTATGAAAGCTTGGATCAAATGCTCCTTTCATATAATTATTTACCGGAGTTAACCATTGTGTTACTAATAAGAATAGATACATCACAAATATACCCATATGTAAATATTCATTTATATACCCCTTTACACCAATTTTACTATATGAGACAAAATTAAGTATGAGTGCAGAAAATATAAGTACTGAAATAAAGACAGTAAAAAATCCATTTGTATTTGTTGTGCTAGACATATATTCTATTTACATTTTAATTATTTAGTATTTGTATTAATATATTCAAGTATAACATCTATGTCACATTTTATATAATCCCCTTCAAATTTCTTAAGGCTAATAAATTGAGGCTTTTTCATCTGGGGCGTTTTATACATTATATAATCTGATTTACTATCCTTTCCCTTTTTAATTTGATAATCATCATTAATTTTTCGTATATAATTACTTCTTGACCCTGTACCGATAAGATCGATTACATCTGATATATTTATTCTATTTACACTCTTCTCTATATGTTTAACAGATATATTTTGATCATTATAGTTTATATACGCTCCATATTTACCTACTTTTAATATTATATCTTTACTGTCCAATTTTCCAAGTATACGTTCTGTCTTTTCTTCTAATAAATCCTCAAGTGTATATTCATCATTTTCTATTTTTTCAACATTAATATCCTTTTTACATGATTTAAATGTTACACAATCACCTATTGTACATTTTATAACGGGACCGTTTTTTGCAAATATATATTCGTGATTTTCGTCAATTCTAAAAGCCGTTTTTTGGGGTTTGTTTTTTTTGTAATCTTTTAGTAATTCTTCTATGCACTTCTTATATTCATTACATGATCCTTTATATTCCTTATTGCCATGTGAAATATCATCTAATACCTTTTCCATTTCTTCGGTATATTCATAATTGAATATATCCGAAAAATACTTATTTAGTGTTTCATAAACAACTGTTCCTAGTGGTGTAATAATTAATTTGTTATTTTCATTATTAAATACTCTCGTTTCAACTATTGTGTCAATTTCATTTTCAATTAATTCGTAATCAATACACTCCTTTTCAAAACCTTTTACATTTGTTTTTTCAATATACCCCCTCTCTTTATTTTTTTCAAGAATATTTGAATAAGTGGACGGTCTACCAATACCCTTGTCCTCCAGTATAGAAATCAGTTTTGCTTCAGTTAGATGCTGTTTTAAATTCTTAATAGAAACCTTACACTTTACTTTATTATATTCAGATGTTTTATTATTCAATAATGGTAACAAATTATAATATTCGTCATTCTCGTTTTTATTATCTACCGCTTTCCATCCTTTAAATATAACAATATCGCTATTATATAGATAACTATATTTGAATGGGGCAGACATCGTACATGATCTACGAGATAATTTCGCTGAACTCATGCATGATTTAAGGGTGTGATTTCTTATAAATTTATATAACGTTTTTTCTTTATTCGGTATTTTAGAATCAGCGATTGATACCAATTCTATGCTTGTCGGTCTAATTGCTTCATGTGCTTCTTGTGCTTCAACCTTTTTATCGGATTTATCATTTGTTTTTGATTTTTTGGTATTTATAATATTGCTATTGTCATTTACATATTCATTACCATAATTATTTTCAATATATTTTTCACACTTTTCTACAAATTCTTCACTATATTTTTTACTATCTGTTCTCATGTATGTTATATAACCATTTTCATACAATTTTTGTGCAATTGACATCGTTTCTTTGGGACTCCAATGAAAATTATTACTGGCTTGTTGTTGTAAAGAAGATGTTATTAATGGTATTGGTTGGGCTTTAATTATTTCTTTTGGAGAACTGACGCTTAATATGTGATCATGATTTACAGTTTCTTCTAAAAAATTTTCGATTTCATCCTTCGTATCGATATTTGTTGTCAATTCGAAGGGTATATTCTTACTTGTAAAATACCCAATCGTTGAATAAGCCTCAACTGGTTCTTGATTATTATATTCCTTTTGATTTTCATATATAATTTTTAATGCTGGCGTTTGACATCTCCCAGCAGATAAACCATTTTTATTATTTCTAGATATTTGTTCCCACAGAATAGGGGAAAATTTAAACCCGATTAATAAATCTAATATTTGTCTAGTATTCTGAGCATGTACTATATCCATATTAACAACTGTGGGTGATTTTATTGCTTTTTCAAGTGCACTTTTGGTAATTTCATTAAATATTATTCTTTTTGTACGCTTATGGTCTAATTGTAGTACACTACATAAATGATATGCAATTGCTTCACCTTCTCTATCATCGTCTGTTGCAAGTATAACCTCATTCACCTTTTTTAAAGCAGTTTTTAATTTGGATATTTGTTTTGATTTATCCTTTGCTATTTCAAAATCAATTTTATAGTTTTCAAAATTAATATTGTTCAAACTAGGAAGACATGTAATATGACCATAGCTTGCAAGACATATATAATCACTTCCAAGGAAAGATTCTATTTTTTTACATTTTGCCGGGGATTCAACAATAATTAATTTGGACATATATTAATTATTGTTCTATTTTTAAATCAATTATTCATTTTCTTAAAAGTTGACCATGATATATCAGCAACTGCTTTTTGGGGCTCCTCAGGCTCATCTGCGTCATATTCTTTATTAATAGTATCTGCTTTCTTTAGAGCACTATCTATATACATTTTTTTTAGTAACATTCCAATTGCGTAAGAACCCTCATTTTGATCAATCTCATCATTTTCAATTTGACCTAATACTTCTAAAAACTTCCCTAAAATAGCCAAATTCATTTCATCATTTTTTACTTTATTAAAAATATCAGTATAGTTTTTATGTAAAAATGGACATTCTTTAAAACATAAATCATTATAATTTGATTGATTATTCTCTCTCATTTCTCTGTGCACAAAACAAATTTTGGCTAATTTAGAAACATCATTTTTAATTAACTCACTATGTTTTAAAGTTCTAATTTTACTAGTTTGGTCTTCAAAATCGTTGGCTTTTAGCATTTGTTGTAATTGAAGTCTGTCTTTGTCGTTCATTATCTATATTATTATATTATTTATTTAAATAATAATATTTATCCTTATTTAATATTTATATATTATATATATGAAGTATCAGTTAACTCAACCGGTTTATGCAAATACAAGCGGATGTGGGGGGCCAGCCGATTGTGCTACAAAAGATATATTACATTCATCTAAAGTACAAAATGAAATTAATAGTATGGTTGGAGGCGCAGAAACAGGTCCTCTTGTTCCAAATGTAGTAGGTGGGTCAGATGAACAAAATGCTCTCTATGGTAAATTGGCTAAATTATCTGTTGATACTCAAGAAGGATCCAAATTTGATAATGATACTGGTAAGGCACCGATTAGAGGTGGCAGAAAATCCAGAAAATCCAGAAAATCCAGAAAATCCAGAAAATCCAAAAAATCCAGAAAATCCAGAAAATCCAGAAAATCCAGAAAATCCAGAAAATCCAGAAAACATAAAAAACGAAATGGAGGAACAAAACACAGAGCTAAATCGATGTCACAACCCAATAGTCACGCTCAGTTAATGGGTAATAATATGGATTTAGCAGGTCATTTTCCAGCTAAACAAGGTGGGAAAACAACAAAAAAGAAGGGGGGGGATGACGGATTTGAGAACAACCCCAACAAGAAACGACCTCTCTCTGGAGTGTCATTAGAAGAACGGCTGGCGAATAAAAAAAGTAACACAGTATTGTCTCCACATACAAAGGAACAACGGGAACATGAAGCAACGCAGGATAAGGAAAATGCAGAGAATCATAAACGTAATGAAAAATCGGGAAATGTATTGTCTATTCCTAATACACCGGGAAAGCCCGCACCTAGTCAGAGGGTATCAATGATGCGTAATGAATTTGATAATGAGTATAACGAAGCCGAATACGACGCTGCTGAGATGGATGGTTTGGTGGTTGGTGGAAAAAAACGTCGAACATGTAAAAGACATGGGAAGGGACCTGGATGCAGTAAATGTATTGATAACGCAACATTACCAAGGGCAGATGTAGAAGGTGAAGCAGTAACGAATGTTCATATGGTACCTGGTCCTAATGATCCTTTGTATGCTGAGCACGCAAAGTGGGCAAATAAATTTCCAAAAGCAGATGTACAAATACCAAATTTCCAAGTTGCACAACGTCGAGGAGGAAAGAGAAAGACAAAAAAATTTAAGAAATCCCACCGAAAATCCAAGAAATACAACAGAAAATAAATATGTATATTATTATTTAATTTTATAAAATTATAATATATGGACTTTACGAATTGGATATTAACAATATTAATATTTATCATAATCATATCATTTAACCTTTATGCAGTATTTGTATCGATGTATGATGATATAAATGATAATTGGGGGGAATACAAATGTAACCCATCTGTAATGCCGTTCGCATCGACGTTTGGACACGATACAACATCAAATTTTTATGGTTGTGTCCAAAATACTCAATCAACATTCATGAGTTATATGTTAGCTCCAATAAACCATGGTATGAATTCTCTTACAGATGTAGGCACACAATTTCAAGGAACATTACAAAATGTAAGAGGCTTTGTATCGGAGATTAGAAGCAAGATTGTAAGTATTGTAGAATTTATTTATGGTGCTTTTGTAAATACAGTTGTTGAATTTCAGAAATTAACAATATCCATGCGGGATCTGTTTCACAAAATAATGGGTGTAATAATTACATTTTTATATTTTGTAGATGGTTCTATTAAAGCATTAAATAGTCTATGGAAAGGCCCCGTGGGTGGGGCTGTTAGAACTGTTCAAAGGTTTAGACTACCAAACCCTTTTTGTTTTTCACGTGATACAAAGATACCAATTATTGACAGGATATCTAATAAAACTATATATACATCAGTAGATAAGATAAATATTGGGGATACAATTTATAATACTAATGTTAAGGGAACAGTATGGTTATTAAATGATAAAAAAACACCGATGTATAGTTTAAAAACGAATAATACAAATATAATATGTACTGAGAGTCATAAAATATATTTGGGTGATAAATTAGTACCGATTTCAAGCGTGAATGAAGCAACTAAGATCGAAAATAACAAAGACAAATACTTGTATAATTTTATAATGGATAGTGCAATAATAAATATTGATGGTTACAATTATAGTGATTGGAATGAGATCACTTTAGGCGAATCCCAATATTTATTAAAATCAAATAATTTATCTAAAAAAAATCAATATATAAATGAAAATCTTCATACAGATACTACATTAGTTACTATGAATGATTTAACTAATAAAAAACATGAAGATATTATACCAGGTGATATATTAGAAAATAATAATTTGGTATTTGGTGTAGTTAAATTTATAAATCAAAATTCAGACGAGTTACAATTTATATTGTTAACAGAAAACGATTATTATAACAAGATTACTTTGGGTACTGATACAGTTAAAGAACGTGTCCCAAACTACAATACACTATTTAACAGTATTTTAAATATTGCATAACTTTAATTATCAAAGTTATTTATATGGATAGATTTATGAAAAATATGGATAAATTATACGATTTTACTTATATGTCAAAATATGGTCCTGATTGGATATATTCATTATTTATCATTTTTATTACGGTATTGATAGTACTATATTTTAACTTACTTGACTCAAAAGAATATATTGCTGATAATTGGAATGAGGTTCGCTGTCAGCCTCAAAATATGGCGTTGGCAGGTATAATTAACCCACCTAAAGATGGTAGTATGTCTGCAGGTGAATACGCAAATAATAATTTTCAGGGGTGTTTAAATGATATGGCTAAAAAATCATCTCATGCAATCACTATGCCTATATTATCAAGTTTAAATTCTTTAACTAATATTTGGGGATCATTTTCTGCTTCATTAAATAATATGAGAGATTATCTTGCAAAATTCAGGGGGAATTTTACCGATTTTATTGAAAATATTATGGGACAAATTATGAATATGTTTATTGAATTTCAAAAATTATTTGTATCTATACGAGACTTTATTAATAAAATTATTGGTATTCTAACTAGTGCTTTAATGGGAACATTAGGATTATATTTTGCACTAGTATCATCATTTAAAGCAATTTTTTCACTTATGCTTAATTTAACAGTTGTTGCCACTGTAGTTGCTATTGCTGCCATGTTTAGTATTATTGGTATTCCTGTTGGTATTATATTGATTGTATTTATTGCGGTTTTAATATCTATGATGGTGCAGATGGCTAACGGATTTCCACCTGTACTGGGGGACTTGGGGTTTTCCAATGTACGGAAACCAAGAATAAGTAAACCCCGCTTTTTTTGTTTCGATAAAGATACTAACATTATAATGAAAAATAATACATCTAAAAAAATATCAGATATTAAAATAAATGATAAATTAAAAGGAAACAATAGTGTGTATGGTATTTTTAAATTATCAGGTGATCACGAGAAAAATAATATGTATAAAATAAACGATGTTACTGTTTCGGGAAATCATAAGGTAAAATATTTAGGAGAATGGATATATGTTAAAGATTGTCCCGCCGCCCAAAGTATAAAGTACGATGATGATATTATTTATAATTTACTCACCTTTTCAAAAACAATCCAAACTAAAGATAATGAATTTTTAGATTATGACGAAATAACATCTACTGTTTTAGATAAATTAGATAAATCGGGGGTTGTTGGTAAAGGACAACTTTATAAAAACTATGGTCTGTTCAAGAATTTCACCGGTGGATTTCATGGAAATACGAATATTAAACTATCTGACAAAACTATTACTCAAATAAAAGACATTAATGTTAATGATATGTTAGATGATAATATTAAAGTATTGGGTGTGGTAGAAATCGAAGCTCGTGATATAACAACTCATGAGGTAAATTCTTTATTATTAAGGTGTACTCCAAATATACTTCATGAAAGCTGTTTAGGAGGAATTAAAACTATACAATCGGTTAAATCTACTAATTTAGGCCAAGTAGGCTGCGATAAAATATATCACCTAATTACTGATAAAAACTATTTTTACGTTGACTTTTTAAAAGTATATGATTATGATTATTTAATTGACCATTATTTAGAATAATTATCTGTATTATTTATATATGGAGTTGTCATTATTCGGAAAAAAATCAGTTAATGTATTCGGAATTGTTATTCATTTCCAAACGGTGCTAATTGCGGCAATTTTATTTGCTATTATGGGTTGTCATTTACTGTGTGGATGTTCACGTGTCGGCGTACAAGAGGGATTAGTTATGATAAATAAACAATTGTCATCTAAGGGGGCAGGACTTGATTATAAAATGGGGGCTGACATAGATAAGAGCTGGAGTAATGGAACTGGAGGTAGTGCGGCTCCTTTGTACATGGAACAAGACTTTGAAAGTACAAAAATACCTCTTCCTGAGGGACAGTTGGATTTTTATAGTGGTACTCAATTTAAACCTGAATGTTGCCCTAGTTCTGTAAGTTCATCTACTGGATGTGCTTGCTTGTCAAAGGATCAAATAAACCATTTAGCTACTCGTGGAGGTAATAGAACAAGTGGTAATATTTAAATAAATTTAAACAAATTATAATAATTTTTAATTTTTATAATTTATTAGATAACCTTAGCTATGAAATTTTGATATGATTCTTCTTTCAAAATAACTTGAGTTGCATATACATGTGGTGTATGAATATGTCTTAATTTATAATCAATCACGTTGTATTTATTCAAAATATCCTTTATCTTTCTTTCGGTGGAAGAATCACATACCATACCATCTTGACCACATGTAGACTCGTTTCCTATGGTGATTGTTCGAAAAGTGTTCGCATTACAATCAAGCTCTTTTCCAATTTCTTCGGACGTTAGTTTCGTCCAACCATTTTCTCTCTCAACCGCAGATTTTTTCATTAAAGTTTCGATATGTTCTGACATTATTTGTTTACATATTTATTATATAAAAACTTTAAATCAATTTTTTACAATATAAAATAAATATTTTTATTACATGGATGGTGAACTCTACTAATCTTAACGCTTCCGGGTTCTTCTTCTCTTTCTTTTAATTTTCTTGACAGTTTTTCGTCTTTTTACTCTCTTTTTTCGGGTAACCTTCTTTTTACTCTTTCCTCTTCCTCTGCGTCTTTTTGTTCTTTTTCCGCCTCCCTTACCTCCTTTTTGTTGTCGAGCATTAGCTGGTGATTCTTCTACAAATGAGAATTGACTATGTGCT
>JGI20160J14292_10003713_pt1 | contig 11555 bp, 10 predicted proteins | sample COG_10_FD_14292 | JGI IMG/M metagenome (IMG submission 14292) | reverse complement strand
TTTTTTATTTTATTTTTTATATTTTATTTTTTATTTTATATTTTGCTTATAAAAAATAAAACAATAAAAAAAGATATATTCTTTTAGTTTATACATTCTACATTCTACAAAATACATTCTACATTATACATTCTACATTCTACATTCTACATTCTACATTCTACATTCTACATTCTACATTCTACTCCAATTAAATCAGTCAAGTCTAAATATAAATAACTCTCTTCTCTATTCATTTCATCATCACTACTTTCTCTATCATATTTTTCTAACCATTCTGCTTCATCTTCATCTATCATTTGCTGTAAATATGCGTCTATTTCTTCGCATATGGGATTAGGTTGTACTTCGTCTTCTTCTTCGTATTCTTCTTCTTCGTCTTCTTCTTCAAAACAATCTTGTTCGACAGTGCTCGCTTTGAATATCCCGTATATTGTCTCTATTTCAGTTTCTCCTAAGTGAATCAAGTCCTTGATAATCTGGTATGCATATTCACTGTCTTGCCAATACTCAACCTCTACAATAACAGTCTTACTATAGGAATTATTCAAGAACTCAATAATGTTTCTTGAAATTAATATTCCTTCGCAATACAGGATTTCAACAATATCCAGAGATACAGAAACGTTGCTCAATACGATGGTGTTCATTCTCAATTTATTTTAATTCGATTTCTAATGTCCAATGTCCAATGATAATAATATACTATCTCATACTTCCAATAAAAGTATTTCATTTTTTTTATTTACATACTCATTCATACGTGATCTTGATTTTACTATTTTATAAAAATAAAAATAAAAAACATATTGATTGATTGATTGATTGATTGATTGATTGATTACTTAGATTTCAAATATACAGGATAACATTAATAACAACAACATTCTTCACGTCTCTTTAGCACATCATATTTTATTTGTTGAATGGTATTTTTCCTTTTATTTAACGCATCCACAATCTCATAAAGGTTATCTCGGTCTTCTTCTTCTTCTTCTTCTTCTAAAGCATTATTGAAAATATTCATAAAATTATCAATAACATTATCTTGATTAGTATGAATATCATTTACATTCAGATTCTGTAACTTATTGTAAGATAAGTTGTTGGACAATTTCCTTGTGTAGAAAGATATGTTCTCCATAATACTAGGAGAAATAACGTAGTATTCAGTATTCTTGTTATCGCCGTTCATATTCATATTAGTTTTCTATACTGTAAATATACTTATATATATTTAAATATAAATATCATTTCATTTTTTTTATTTTTTATTTTTTATTTTTTATTTTTTATTTAGAATCGTATATTTAACTCTAATCTAATATAATTTAATTTATATAACATTATAAAATATGTCTTTTAAAGCAAACAACGAAGATGATAATCGTTTTTCCGTAGTAATTTTAGAAAGAGATGTATCCGAATACATGAACTACAGATCAAAATATTATTTTTATAATAATAAATTGAAAAAAGGTTTGCTAATAAGAAGAGGCAAATATAAAAAACAAGAAAAATATTACTACAATCTTTATATAAATAAAATGAATTATCTAGAAGAAAATTATTGTCGTAAAAATAAAAATATTCCTGATGTTGATATCACTAATAGTGATGGTGATGATGTGAATGATTTTTTCAATGATAAAAGACCAATTATTTTTGGATAGAATATTTATTTATTTATTTATTTATTTAACTGTGATTATTATCTGTTTTATGTTACATAGATTTTTTAAGTCTTCTTCTTCTTGTATTATATCTCCATTGTTTTTAATTAATATAGCACCTTGTGACCTATAAAAACACATTTCGTAAATTAATGGTAAATTATATTTAAATATGTCGTGATAATATTTTTCAAATTTGGATTTTTTTATTTTACGGTCAGTTATTTCATTAAACCAATTTATATCATTTCGTAACCGAGGCATTTTTAATGGATTTACTTCTTTAAACGACAAGAAATTATAAAGGAAACAACTTGAACAATTGTATAATATTTTTTCCTCCATTATAAAATCGTGTTGGCAACTAAGTCTCATTCTTTTTTTATATTTTATTTTTATAATATGAGGTTGATATAAATATTCGGCAACTGTGCGAATCATTTCTGTTGGAAGATAATAATAAAAAATAACCTGTAATTCACATTCTTCTTTTGAATACAAAATACGCGAATTATTTTTGTTGTTGCATACGCATAAATGCTTTTGGGTTGTCATTGTTATTATTATTATTATTATTAGATATATTATTAAATACATTTAATTAATATTTTGATTTAGATATTGTCTTTCAATTGTCTTTCAATTGTCTTTCAATTGTCTTTCTATTGTCTTTCTATTGTCTTTCTATTGTCTTTCTATTGTCTTTCAATTGTCTTTCAATTGTCTTTCGATTGTCTTTCTATTGTCTTTCAATTGATGCAGTCTCTTATTTCCAAAGTTTCGCTCTGTTATTTCAATATAGAAATACAAATAAATTAAAAAAGCAATAGAATCGTTAATACTGTTAGGTAGTGTAAAATAAGCAATCCAGAAATGAGTGACAATTTAAGAAATGAGTGACAAAAAAAGGGGGTCATATTATAGCGACACATTACACTTCCTTATTGGAAACCTTATCTAACTACTATAACAACAATAAATATATATCTATACACAAATCTAATCACTATCACTATCACTATCACTATCACTATCACTATCAGCCCAACACTTGCTCTTAAGCTTGCTCTTATCAACAAAGAATGTTATTTCCTTTACTTTTTTTGGTTCTCTATAATTCACATTCTCAACTTCAGGAAGAGAATCATCAATAAGGACATTCGCATAAGAGCGGATATAGTTGGTTGCCACAGGAAGTGTTTCATTGAGGTCAATAATAGGGTCATCTTCGCTTTCATCATCGCTTTCGGAATCGCAGTCAAACGCGGCGGCAAATGAGTTGCATTGTTTGACATCTAATGAGCGACCAATACGTTTGATGGATGAATTCAACTCTTCAGACCATTCAGGATGCTGTTTATTGAAATAATCTTCACGTCTTTGATTTTTTTCCTTCAACTTGAGTTCAGGGCAGAACTTAACAGTGTGTCCAGATTTCTTGCAATACTTACACTGTTGATTCAATAAGGTGGGACATAACACTTTGCCAGTATTATTCTTGACATAATGACTGTTGTATTCAGTCTCGGATTTTCCGGCATCTTTGCACACTTTGCAGAACATTTTGAAAGTTGGATTGAGTTAATTGGTACTACAATTTGGAATATATGTGAATAGATTATTCTATAAAATTGGTTTCATTTTTTTTATTCGGATACTTATTTTTATATGATTATTGATTTGACTATTTTATAAAAAAAATTTAAAGAGTTAATGAACTTTTAATACTATATAAAAAATAAATATAGAATAGTATTAAATAAATTAATCAGTAAAAAAATAATATAAAAAAGGACTCTCCTTATGGAGAAATATTACAATCCTTATTGGAAACCTTTATTAACTACAATACATTTTACAATAGAGTATGTTTAATTATACCACTCATATGCTGTTGTCCTACTCTTTTCCATCCAAAATAACTATAAGCATCATGTTTAATTCTGAACAACATTTCAGGTTCTTTTCTAATAACTAACTCGAATATATTTACATTTTTTTCTACATTTTTATGAAATTGTTTTTGAATACCAATATTTTTACAATATATAACCTTACCTAAAAATTTATACTTTTTGTTAATCCTTGTAAAGAAATGATTACCTTGACCAATATATCGGTCATTAGTACCATTTCTTTGTCCGCAATAATGAACAATTATTATATGGTCTGTTTCATATAATTTAGTATCATTATATTCACCATTTGTAAAATTACTCCAAAGTGATACTGCAGCGAGCTGCTGCTGGGGCCTCTCTGGCTGCTGCGGGAGCCGGGAAGTTGCTCTTTGGTTGGGACGCACATTCGGAGGGCAGGTGACCATTACCTCCTGGTTACTAATCATGACTCGAAATTGATCACCTGGTGCTGATTCAAATGTATTTAAAGTTCGTTGTTCCATTGTTACATAAATATATGTGAATAGATCATTCTATAAAATTGGTTTCATTTTTTTATTCGGATACTTATTTTTATATGATTATTGATTTGACTATTTTATAAAAATGGAAAATGAAAAATGAAAAATAATAATATAATAACAATTCGCTTTATAGTAGTTGTTTTTTATATTCAAACATTAAAATACTTTTTCATAAAAATGATTCATTCTTATATCAATAAGATATATTTATAAATCAGTTATTAATATTGCAATGAGTTCTACTTCAAATTCGTTATCAGTTACTGCCAATCAGGTTTTAAGTTTGTTGGCAAAACTTTGTCGGGATACGGCAGAAGATAATCAAATAATGGTTCAGTATTGTATCGAAATCGCGAAAAAACAAGGGTTAGTAAAAGAACTCAATATAAATAAAAAAGAAGATTATATCTTCAGAAGCGCAGTATATAGTAATAACTTGAAAATCGTTAGTTATTTGTTATCATTAGAAGGTCCATTAAAGGTTAATACTAGGACTATGAATGATTCAGCTTTCCTTAATGCTTGTTGGTGCAATTATGATGATATGATAAGACTTATTATGAAACACAACCCTTATGTTTATGAGTATTCTTTTGAAACACAGTTATATCACATAAATTCACCTAGAGAAATAAAAAATAAAAAATGGGAATCAAAACGAACTATGATGTTTCTACGTTTTAAAGAACAATATCCATCCAATATTATATATGAGTTGCCAGATGAGTTATCCAAAATAGTTATCGAATATTTATATCCATAGTCTTTCATCCATAGTGTTTCATTTGTTCTTCATTACTATCTATCTTATATTTTTTTATAAAATAGTATTTCTTCAAATCTACCAATAATGTATAGATGTTCATAAAAAAATGAAAGCAAATAAAAATAGATTATCCTAACTATATATTTTAATAGTAATACTATTCCCCTAAAATTCGAATACGCTGTAGAAAAATGTCCAGTCCCAATCCTAACGTTAATCAATTATTCCAGACCCAAACTGATTTGAACCTTCGTTATCAGTCCTTAACCGAAGAATTGTCCAACCTTTGTAGATTATTATGCGTTAATAATTCAAATAGTGCTTCAACTAAGTTTGAAATTCTCGACCGTATCACCAATATTAACGACCAATTGAGGTTGAATTTGGAGCAACAAGAAGACACTTTGAGTGATATTAATCGACAATTCGAAATCGGTAATGCTTACCCTTCTCAACCCATTGTTGAACCCATTGTTGAACCCATTGTTGAACCCATTGTTGAACCCATTGTTGAAACCATTGTTGAACCCATTGTTGAAACCATTATTGATGTTGATACTGATGATGATGAACCTCAACCTCAACCTCAACCTCAACCTGTTTCAATTCAAAATGACGTTTATGGTTCTGATTATGATTCCGACCGATATTGGGAAGATACTTATTATGATGAGCCATATACTCCTAACGTTAATCCTAGTAGTATCTATGTCCCCACGAATGTTTTCCCTAGCCCACCGTCCAGTCCTCGTCCTATCACAGGTAACTCTAATCCTAATACTAATGAACAACGAAGACAAATTGCTTTGCGTTATAGGTCGTTTAAAATATCACCTAAATTGTCAAGCAAACGTTTCTCAAAAAAAGATGCTACTAATGAGTCTGATTGTCCTATTTGTTTTGAAAAACACAATAAAACTAGTCTTGTCACATTAGGATGCAATCACGATTTCTGTTCCTCTTGTATCGGATGTCATATTGACGCATCTGAAACTAATCAACCGTACGATAGAAATTATCATTGTCCTGTTTGTAGAGATAATATCAATAGTGTTGTTTTAAATTATTCATCACTACAAGGAAACAAAAAAGAAGTATTGAAAAGTCATTTAGCACAGGAATTAAAGAGATTTTGTTATTAGTCATCTGTTATTAGTCATTTGTTATTAGTCATTTGTTAGTTAGTCATTTGTTATTAGTCATTTGTTAGTTAGATAAAGGTCACAATAAAGATTGTAATTGTCGAAAGACTCCCTTTTTTTACTGTGTTACTACTCTGTGACTACTCTGTGACTACTCTGTGACTACTCTGTGACTACTCTGTGACTACTCTGTGACTACTCTGTGACTACTATGTATCTAATGAGAGTTATGTATATATTTAACCTAATCCAGAAATGAGTGACAAATCCAGAAATGAGTGACAAATCCAGAAATGAGTGACAATAAAAAAGGTGATTTCGCACTGCATATATGTCACTATATTTAAGTTGTTTCAGTATTTATATATTGTAATAGAATATATATTACTCAATTTTTTCGTTCCTCATGACTCAAAAAATGACAACTTCATCTGAGATAAACTATGACTCATTAATATCGGATAAAATTCCAGAAGTAAGCAAAGAGATTTTCGAAATTAAATCACATTTTCACTTGAGTGAGACAGGATATCCTTATCCCTTTAGCATTTCTAAATGGCTTGTTTTATCTTCATGTTTTTTTATAGTCCCAGGTATTTACGCTTATTACTTGAATTTTTTCCTCTATGGTACAATGTCGTGTATTACATCTTTGGCATCAATAAATCATTGGAGGAAAGCTGATATCGGTATAAGAAGAAATATGGATCTAATAGTTGCTCATTTGTCTTTTGTTTTATACTTAGTAAGTGGTATCATTTATTTACGTGGTTGGATTCTTTATGGACTTGGTATTCCTGGGTGCATATTTATTCTACTTTTTTTTTATTTATCAAAAAAAATGATGGAAAACGGGAAGAACGAATGGCTTTACTGTCACTTCTTATTCCATCTATTCGTCGCACTCACTCAATTTGTTGTATTATTTGGTATGAAAATTAATGAGTTACAATAAAAAATATTATTTATAACTGCATATCTGTGACTACTATGTGACTACTCTGTGACTACTATGTGACTACTATGTGACTACTCTATGACTACTCTGTGACTACTATGTGACTACTATGTGACTACTCTGTGACTACTATGTCACTACTATGTATCTAATGAGAGTTATGTATATATTTAACCTAATCCAGAAATGAGTGACAAATCCAGAAATGAGTGACAATAAAAAAGGTGATTTGTTACTTATTTAGCACTACATACATTTAACATCATACATTTAACATCATACATTTAACATCATACATTTCCTACTCTTCTAGTGATTCATCTTCTACATATTCAAAGTCTATTCGTTCTCTAACTCTATCCCATTTTCCTACTACTACAGGATCTTCTAAATTATCCTGATTGTAAATTAATCCACTACACTTTGAACGCAAATATGTTACTCCTTCGTATTCAAATCGTTCTACTATCTCTTCTTCTTCTTCTTCTTCATCTATCGCTTCTTCCGCTTTCAATTCTTCTTCTATTTCTACTAACACTTCTTTTATTTCACATTCTTTATTATCTTCTTCTTTCGATTCTAGTTCTAACTCTTTCTCTTCTTTCTTAGGTCTTCCTTTCGTTTTACCCTTTTTAGGCACTTTCTTCTTCATCTCTTCTTCATTGTAATGCTCTTCTGATATCTTTATACCATTCTTTTCACCTACCTCCTCCACATACTCTCGTGTCCAATTGTGTTTCCTCATTATTTTATAATATGGCCACGGATTCTTTCCATCTTTGTCTTTAAACTCGTATAATCCTACTTCTACTCTTTCCGACATGTCTCCATTGTTCGGCTTTCCTGATTCATTCTTTTCTGACTCTTTTTGACATTTACTACAATATCTTACTCCTTCTTCTACATATACTAAACATTGTGTGTATAACTTCCCTGCTGTTCTTATCCCTTTACATCTTAATTCATCTATCTCTCCTGAAAATGGTAATTCTATCTCTATTTCGATTTTCCTCTCTTTATTTACCTTTTTCTTCTCTACCTTTTTCTTCTCTACTTTTTTCTTCTCTACCTTTTTATTTTCTACATTCGGAACTACATTCGCTTCAACATTGCTTTCAACATTGGGAACTACATTCGCTTCAACATTCGCTTCAACATTCGGAACTACAGTCGCTTCAACATTGACTTCAACATTGCTTTCAACATTCGGAACTACATTGACTTCAACAGTCGCTTCAACATTCGGAACAACATTGGCTTCAACATTGCTTTCAATATTGGCTTCAACATTGCTTTCAACATTCGCTTCAACATTCGCTTCAACATTCGCTTCAACATTCGCTTCAACATTGACTTCAACATTCGCTTCAACATTCGCCGCTACATTCGCTTCAATTACTTTCGTATTTCTACGTTTCTTCTTGCTAAATAACTCCATTACTTCATTATAATCTAGATTATAATGGACACATACTATTTCTATCTTACTTCTAGCATACACATCCATTAATTCTTCCATCTCTTTCATGATTGCTGTCATCTTTTATATCTCGTATATCAACTCAATAATTTTTACCTACCTTTTCTTTTTATAAATTCTTTTCATTTTTTTTATTCATTCATTCATTCTTCCTATATTCTCATATTTACTATTTTATAAATATTTCTATTTTTTCTTCTCATTTTTATAAATAATTCTTTCTCGTGATTATTTATAAATATTATTCTTTTCAATTTTTATACTATTACCTATTACCTATTACCTATTTCTTATTTTTACTATTACCTTTCTTTCTTGACCCTCGTTCTTCATTGTAGATTCTTATTATCTCTTTTTTCTCTTCTTCTTTATATCCTTTTAGTATCTTATATAATTTCGCTATATTATTCGACGGACTTAATGTCTCCACTATCATCCCATTTACTACCATCTTACCTTCTCCTTTCAACAATATGTTATACAATGTCTCACCTTTGTATTCTTCATACAATATCGTCTCTCCATTCACTAACTCTTTCGCCGCTTTCATCTCCCCTTTGTATAACACTTTGTGCTCTTTTGTTATTCGCGTATCTTCTAATGGCATTTTTATCATTATACTTCCTTTCTTCATCAACACTATCTCTTCTTCTTTACTTCTCGTCATCGTCACCTCTTCCACCTCTTCTCCTCCTACTTTCATCCCTTTCCTCACTTCTCTTATTAACTTATATCCACTCTCTGTTAACACCTTCGCTTCTCCATTAAAACATATGTTACTTATCGCCTTCTCCGCTGTACTTAATATAAATTCTACCTCCGCACTCAATTCTCCTTCACTATACTTTAATTTGTTCCCTGTTGTTTCATTTTGCGTTTCAGCATTATATCTTCCTTTTAAACTAAATCCATTGTTACTCATTGTCACATTCGTTAGTGTTCCCGCTGTTATCGGCTCCAATGTTAGTCCACCTTGCACTTCCCCTATTGTCTTATCATTTGTACTATATCTTATCTCAAAATCACTTCCATTCTCAGGAAACTTTATCGTACTATCACTCATACTTATACTTACTATCTTTCGCTCTATCCCCTTCTCTAAACTATATATTCTACTATATTCTTGCACTATATTATCATTCGTATTATAGTTCTTATTATTGTAAATTGACCCTTCATATTCATTATGATTTGTTGCTGTTATTTTTGTTCCATCATTCGTTATACTCACATTATCTCCAAAATTATCTTTCTCTCCCCCCACTCCTAATATACTAGTATATAAATCCCAATTATTTGTTACACTATTGTAATCATATATTTCCACTTTCCCTTCTATCTCACCTGTTGGATTATTATTATTATTTTTCATCCCTGTATCTCCTACTACTATCCTTTGTCCATCTCCTGTCATATCTATTGATTTTTTTACCCACGACCCTAGTAATGGATGACTTATTATATTCCCCTTTACACTAAATTCATTATTTATTTCATCATATTCTAATATTATTGTTTTGTTAACATAATTCGTGTCATTACCATATATATCTGTACCCCCTGGAGCATAAATTCTTGAACCTGTTATTGCCATTAGTTTCCCATCATTTGATATATTGAACATTGAATTCTCAACATTATTTATTCCAGCTTCTCCTAATTCCGGAATACTAACATTATTTATTGTTTTCTCATATACATAATTCCAATTAGACCCATCATAATTATATCTTGTTATATTTAAATATACATTAGATACATATAACACGTTCCCATCATTTGATATTTTACCATAAGCTTTATTATATCCTCCTAAATTTGTTTCGGTTAATGTATCGTTTATATCATCATAATCATAGACCCTTACGGTTGAAAATGTTATCATTGCTATTTTTTTCCCTGTTCCATCTATTGATATATCTCTAATTCCATCACCTCCTTGATGATAATGAACAAATTCACCTGGTCCGTTCATTTCCCAATCGTTGTTATTTGTATTATACTTATAATAATACAATTTTGAGATATAAACTGTTGAATAGCTATGTTTATATGCTCCAATTAACACATAATTCCCATCATTACTGAATTCTATCATTGACCCTGTTTTTAATACTGACCCTTTTTGGACGTAATCATTTGTATTATTATCATATTCATATATTATTGTACTTAATGTATCATATCCTGCTCTTAAATCGATTACTCCTACATGACTTCCATCCGGTGATAACTTTGTTACATATCGCTTCGTTATTGTATCATCTTTATATTCTTTTTCTAATCTTTCATTAGTTATTCCTACTCCATCGCTTTCTACTACATCATAAATTGCTTCTCCTGTTAAATCATTGTAGTTCAAATTTACTTTATTATTCATTCTATTTATCCCTTCATTTATTTGCATTGTTCCCGTGTATGTTATCCCTCCATCCGCACTTGTTATCTCTCCTAATGTTCCTATATATCCTGGATTTAAACTCACATTCGCATTCAAATTCGCTTCACCTATTGATTGATTGAATCTTATTATTAATGTTCCTATTTTTTTTGGGTTTATTATATCTTCCATTGTTATACTCTCTAATATTAGGGGCAAATCTTCAACCCATCCATCAGGAACATCAACTGATGCTAAGAAAGTTTGAACATCTGCTGTCCTATCCGCACTGTCATCTGACGCATCATATATCCTTTTATACTTATTTTCTCCTCTAAACATCGTTATTTTATCTAATGATGTAGAACCGCTAAACACAGAATTACCAATACTTGTTATAGTATTTGGTAATGTGATTGATGTTAAATTTGGACAAGTTGAAAACACATTATTACCAATACTTGTTAAAGTATTTGATAATGTGATTGATGTTAAACTTGTACAATTTTTAAACGAATTATCACCAATACTTGTTACACTATCCGGTATCACGATTGATGTTAAATTTGGACAATTGTAAAACATATAAGTACCAATACTTGTTATAGTATTTGATAATGTGATTGATGTTAAACTTGTAATGCCGCCAAACGTGGCATTACCAATACTTGTTACACTATTCGGTATCACTATTGATGTTAAACTTGAACAAGAGGCAAACGCGTACAAACCAA
>JGI20160J14292_10003705_pt1 | contig 11570 bp, 10 predicted proteins | sample COG_10_FD_14292 | JGI IMG/M metagenome (IMG submission 14292) | reverse complement strand
CATCCATCAACACCGCTGACGCGCCCTTGGCATTCATCAAGCGCATGCCGCCGTAAAGTGCCTCCTCCAGCGCCGATTGCACCGTCAGATCAATCGATAACTGCAGAGGTTGGCCGTCAAATCGTGGATCGCGCAGGAACGTGTCAAAGGCTTTTTCTACGCCAGCCATTCCGATGACTTCGGCAGAATGCACACCCTGGGCGCCAAAGGTCGTACCTCCCAAAATATGACCGGCCAGTTGACCGTTGGGATAGAGGCGCATTTCGCGCGGGCCGAACAACAAACCCGGCTCGCCGATGTCATGAACGGCCTGTTTTTCTTCTGGACTAATGGCGGGTTTGAGCCACAAAAACTCTTGCGGTCCGGCCAAGCGCGCCGCCATTTTTTCGACATTGATATCGGGAAATATCTCCACCAATTGCCNGGCGGTGCCCTCTGGATCAATGANTTGACGCGGGTGCGCATAGAGCGAATGGGTGTCGATATTCGTGGCCAAAACCCGGCCGTTACGGTCAAGGATATCCGCTCGACTGGCCAAAATCTGTGCCGCTGTGGCGCGGGCCTTGGGCTCAATCGGCTCGGACACCGCCAAAGCCGTCATCCGCATGACCAATGACGCCAAAACTGATGACGAATATTCCGCCCATCATAAACAAACGCCGCTGAGTTTTGCGCAAAATCCGCTCATGCTGCATCTCGATGCGCTCGCGCCGATTGGCATGTTCAATCAAATCAGGATTTTCGCCGGCGGTTCTGGCCGAAAATATGCGCGCCAAAGGCCGAAGGGGTTTGCGAATCATGGAGAGGCCTCGCGGTTCATCACCTCAATCGGCTCAGTGATTGGGCCCAAATCTGGTCCAGGATATGGAATCTGCTCCAAACGGGCAAAATGATCCGCCGTCAGTTGCAACAATTTCAACTCGTCAAAATTGGCATTCACCAGCTGCAGGAGCCGCTCCGGGCGATTGAGATAGGCCCATTCCGCTTTCAGCGCCCGCAGCCTCGAATGGGCCTCCGAAATATCGCGGTTCAACTGGGCAATTTCATCCAATTTGCCCTTGGTTTCATAGTTTTCAGTATAGGCCCAAAAGGCGAGCCCCATGACGCCCATAACCAAACAGCTCAAAAACAGATTTTTCATGAGGCCCTCCGCTGTGGAAGTTGCGGCACGCCAAGGCTGCGTGGATCGACAGGCAACGCCGGGGCCTCGGTCCGCCGCCCAATGCGCAATTTGGCCGATCGTGCGCGGGGATTGGCGTCGAGTTCCTCTTTTGAAGCTTTGATTGCCTTGCGGCTTTGCATGGTAAATTGCGCCGGAACCTCCTCGACCAATGGCGCATATCGGCTTCCGGCCTGCGTGCCTGCGCGGGCTTGGAAAAACCGTTTTACGATGCGATCTTCAACCGAATGAAAGGTCACCACAGCCAAAACCCGCCAGGGCGCAAGACCCGTTCGGCGGCGGCAAGCCCTTGGACCAATTGATCATATTCTCCGTTTACCGCGATACGCAGAGCTTGAAAACTGCGGGTCGCGGGGTGGGATTGGCCAGGCTTCGCCCGGGGCAAACACCGCTCAACAACACCGGCCAATTCTAATGTCCGTTCAAAAGGTGCCTCTTCGCGGCGTGCAACGATCATCTTGGCGATGCGGCGGCTGGCCCGCTCTTCGCCATAATTATACAAAATATCGGCAATCTGCTCAGCACTGGCGCTATTGACAAGATCTGCTGCCGTCGGGCCCGTATCTCCCATGCGCATGTCAAGCGGCCCATCTTTTTGAAACGAAAACCCCCGCTCTGCTTGATCGATCTGCATTGAGGACACACCGATATCGAGCACCACGCCATCCACCGCATCGGCGGTTTGATCCAAATTGGAAAACGTGTCTTGCACAAGCTGCAAACGATCCCCAAATTGCGGCGCCCAATCGGCAGCCATCGCAAAAACACTGGGATCGCGGTCAATGCCAATCACCTGATCGGCGCCGGCGTCGAGCAAATATTTACTATAGCCCCCGGCCCCAAAGGTGCCATCAATCCAAGTGCCCGCAATGGGTGCGGCCGCGTCAATCAATGGTAAAATTAGAACAGGGATATGCGGCGCAGATTGGGAGGAGTCGGGCCGCATATCTAGTCCTGCCCCGCTTGGTCCAAATAGGCCATCGGATCGAAATCCTCAGGTAAATCATCCAGCCAAGCCTCAGTTTTGGCCAATTCTTCTGATTCGTAGGTTTCAGGCTTCCAGATCTGGAACGTGTCACCGGCGGCGATAAAAAACGCCTCAGCATCCAGATCAATCTTCCGACGCAGCTTCGCCGGAAGCACCAGCCGCCCCGTGTCATCGACGATCGTGGGGAAAGATTGCCCATGAAACAGCCTTTGCAACATCCGACGTTCCATAGATCCACGCGGCAAGGCGTCGATCTTGGCATCCACCTCTTCGATTGCTGAAATCGTATAACATTCAAGATAATTGCGGCGATGATCGCCATAGACAATCACCAACTCAGGGTTCAGCCCTTCGGTATAATTGGGATCACCCTGCTCCAGCACGCGGCGAAAAAGAGCGGGGATAGACACCCGGCCCTTACTGTCCACCTTATGGTGGCTTTCGCCTCTAAATCTGCGTGCCACTTGGGCCTGCCTCACTCATTAAATGGGGCGCTGCCCCGAAACTAAAAACGGCGGATTGAACTGCTGCTGTTGTTCAATCCGCCGACGTTTCCCTTACGGGATGTCCAGCTGCGCGTGCCACCTGGGGGGGATGTCTGCTCGCTAACGCGCCGGATCTCTTCGTTTGGAAATGGGTGCCTGTATGCAACCTGCGCTCGCCTTTGCCCTTCTTGAGTTGGGGCTTCGATCTTTGACCGCTTCCGTAAACAATTACTTACATGGGAATTCATGGTAATCAATAGGAAATTTTTGCAGCTGTCCAAAAGTTCGCTTTAATTCCAAGGGAAAACTCTATGATTCGAGCAAAACTACACCACATAAAGCGTAAGTCCTTTTAGGAGAACACAAAATGTAGTGGAATTTCCAACGGGCCATAATTTCCCAATTTTTTTGTTTTTTTAAGAATATTATGGGAAATCACGTCATTTTGCGATCCAAAATGCGTAAATCTCTAGTATTTAATCACTGAATCACCAAGCAGCTATCTCCGAACTATGACGATATTAAATGCGTCCCATGTTTTCCCAAAATGGAGCGATAGGCCGATATATCCCAAAACCATTGTACACAGACTGCCCTGCCAGCGCGTTAGGCGATGTCCGAAGCAATCAACCCGCACGCCAGCTCCGCATAAGCCTCTGCCATCGGCCCATCTCCCGCCGCAGCTGGGGTGCCGCTGTCGCCGGCCAGNCGCACGCCCAAATCCAAAGGCAAAGAGCCCAAGAACGGCAGACCNAACTTCTGCGCCTCCAGCTCCACGCCCCCATGCCCGAATATATGGGCTTCATGGCCGCAATTNGGGCAAATATATTGGCTCATNTTCTCAATCATGCCCAAAATGGGCGTGTGCAGCNTGGCAAACATATCCAAAGCCTTGCGCGCATCCAAAAGCGCGACATCCTGCGGGGTCGAGACCACGATTGCGCCGGTCAATTCCGTTTTCTGGCAAAGTGTCAGCTGAACATCACCGGTGCCGGGCGGCAAATCGATGATCAAGACATCCAACTCCCCCCATTGCACCTGATTGAGCATCTGCTGCAATGCGCCCATCAACATCGGGCCGCGCCAGACCACAGCCTTGTTCGGATCAACCATCAGACCAATAGACATCATCGTAACGCCATGGGCCTGTAGCGGAATGATCACCTTCCCATCGGGACTGGCTGGGCGCTTGCTCACGCCCATCATACGCGGCTGGCTCGGGCCATATATATCCGCATCAAGCAACCCGACCCGTCGGCCTTGCTTGGCCAGGGCCACTGCCAAATTGGAAGACACCGTCGATTTGCCACCCCGCCCTTGCCCGAGGCAATCGCCACAACTCGGTTCACACCCGGCACTTTGAGCGGCCCATCTTGCGGTTTGGGATGACCACCCACTTTCAAGTTCGGCGGCGCCGCTTTTTGCTCATGCGCGGTCACCACTGCGGTCACGCTGGACACACCGTCAAGTTGCATCACAATTTGCTCTGCTGCGGCGCGAATGTCGGCCAGCTTATGGGCAATCTCGGGCGTTGGCGCTTCAATAACGAAGCGCACCGCCTCACCCTCCACCACAACGGCACGAATGAAGTCACGGCTCACCAGGTCTCCCCCATCCGGCAATTGCAGACGGGCCAAAGCGGCCAAAATATCAGAACGGTCGATTGGCATGCAAGCTCTCCTCAAATCTCTGCGCAGCTATGCCCCCGCAACTCGCTTGATGCAAGCCCAGGGCCGGTGCGCGGACGGAGCCATGCAAATGCTGCATAGCGGCAATTCCCAAACATGCGTTGCGAAATATCACCCCGCGCTCCACATAGAGCGCATCAACAGTCCGGTTGATATAGAGGATAGAACGATGACAACAGTAACAGATTTCAATGTAACCGCCCCTTCATTCAGTGCTGCACTCACAGCGCGCTGGACCGCTTTGCGTGAGCAAATGGCCAAACGTGCCCTGTACCGCAAAACAATCTCCGAATTGCAATCCTTGACGGGTCGCGAACTGGCCGACCTGGGCATCCATCGCTCCGCGATCCGAGGCATCGCACACGAGGCCGCATTCGGCAAATAAGCCAGACTTAAGTTTTGCAGATCCAACGCCTGAGGCCTTGGATCTGAGCAATAGGCTTTCTCCTCCCTAAAGCCTGCAAAAAGCGGCGGCATCCTCCTCCCGGATGCCGTCGTTTTTTTGCCTATAATTTGACCAGAAGGGTCATTGAACTTTGCCCGCAGCGGTGACACCAAGGGCCCATGACATATTCGCTGCTGTCCGGTCTCGTGCTCTTTTGCTTTGTCTCCTCGATCACACCCGGACCCAACAACTTGATGCTTATGGCCACTGGAGCCAATTTCGGCGCGCGGAGCGCTCTGCCCCATGCGTCCGGGATTGTTTTGGGATTTACCTTTATGATTATCGCCATCGGATTGGGGGTGGCACAGCTCTTCCAAAGCTACCCTTTGGCCCATCAGCTGCTCGGCGGGATCTCGGTGATCTATCTTGTTTATTTGGCCTATAAAACGGCAACGGCCAGCACAAGCCTCGACAGCCCTGAACCCACGGGCAAGCCCATTACATTCTGGCAAGCCGCGGCGTTTCAATGGGTGAACCCCAAAGCCTGGACCATGGCCCTGGCCGCGGTGACGGTCTATGCCCCGCAGCCTGTGACCCATAAGGACGTCATTACGGTTGCCATCATATTCGGTATCATCAACCTGCCCTGCATCAGCGTCTGGCTGTTGCTCGGGGTGAAAATGCGGCGGTTTTTGACAACGCCAGCCCGGCTGCGCGGGTTTAATTGGACCATGGCAGGTCTTTTGCTTCTCTCCCTCGCACCGATTGCAGCTTTAAATTGAGGGCAAGCGGTCAAACCGCTAAAGCCCTACCCCATCCAAAAACCGATAATAGGCAACCTTGGTCTCGACCCCGAAGGGATAGAGCGGGTGAAAAGGAATCTTCCGCAGAGGGGTCACCGGAAAATCCAGCTCCCCATGCGGCCTGCCCGAGGCCCAATCGGCCAGAACCTTACCCATCGCAGTGGCCATCGCCACCCCGCGCCCGTTATAGCCAAGCCCCGCGGCCATGCCGTTTCCGAAATCATGTAAATGCGGATATTGATCGGCGGTGGCGGCAATGTATCCGCCCCATTCAAACTCCCAACGCACCTGTGCCAATTGGGGAAAGAGCTTGATGGACCATGCGCGGGCTTGGGCGAGACGGGCCCGCGTGGCCGGAACCGAATAGCCACCCCGCGCGCCCATAACAAAACGTCCCGCCGCGTCCATGCGAAAATAGGACAGGAGCCGGCGGGTGTCAGAGGGGGCATGAAGCCCCGGCAAGATACCGGCGCGCAGCTCTTGTGAAAGCGGTTCGGTCGCCACTTGCACAGAGCGGATCGGCACCACGGACTGTTGCAACCCCTTATGCAAAGGGCCGCTATAGCCATTGGTGCACAAAAGCACCCGTCCCGCGCGCAGCTGCCCCCGCTTGGTCACCAGCAGATGCTCTGCGCCGCGTCGCTCCAATTTCTCAACCCGAGATTGCCCATAGATCCGTACGCCCGCAGCTCGGGCGGCATCACAGAGGCCCAAAGCATAGTTGAGAGGATGCAAATTGCCTCCGCGTGGATCGATCAGGCCGCCAATATAGGCATTTGTGCCAATGGCCTGCACCACATCTGCGCGCGACAATAGCTTGAGATCTGCCCCATGCTGGGCCCATTGTTCCGCTTTGTGCACCAAGGACTGCATACCCGTAGAATTATGAGCCGCGCGCAGCCAACCCACTGGGCGTGCATCGCATTGAATGTGATGCTCGGCAATTAGATCAAACACCAGCTGCCCGGCCTGACCAGAAAGCCGGATCATCCGCTGGCCCATCTCGGGTCCAAAGCGCGCTATGGCGTCATTTGGCGCCTCGATTAATCCCGGATTGACCTGCCCGCCATTGCGTCCTGACGCGCCCCATCCCGGCGTTTGCGCCTCCAAAACCACGACCGAGCGGCCCATTTGTGCCAGATGCAGCGCCGCCGAGAGGCCGGTAAACCCCGCCCCCACAATCGCCACATCCGCCGAGACATCGGCCTGCAGCTCTGGACAGGGCGCAGAAGGATTGGCAGTGGCCGACCAAAGGGAGTTGGCAATTACAGGCTCTTCATNTTGAATCATTGCCGCGCGCCTTCATGATATGAATATGCAGATTTTGTGGCGCATCCGAGCGCGCCACTCAAGAAAAATCCACCACTCAAAGTCCTAAAAAGGCGCGTCGCCAACCGTATCGGCACTTTGGATATATTGNGCNACNACCTTCTTTGAGCCCGCCTTGTCAAATTCAATGTCCAGCTTATCGCCCTCAATGGTCAGCACTTCGCCATAGCCAAATTTTTGGTGAAACACGCGGTCGCCCACACAAAAGGCCGAAACTGCTGTCATATCGATGGTCATATGGCTGGCTTGTGCCGGTTGGCGCATTCCGCGTTGACTGCTGCGCTCTTGCAAGCGCCGCCAGCCGGGGGAATTATACACATCCGCCTTGCTGGCCCGTTCAAATATCGTGCTGCCTGCCGCCTCCTGCACCGCAGGGTTAGCGCTTGAGGCCATACCGGCGGCTCCGAAACTGCCACCATAAAGCCCGGGCGGCGTCAGCACATCCACATGCGCACTCGGCAACTCGTCAATAAACCGGCTTGGCAAAGCCGATTGCCACTGCCCGTAGACCCGGCGATTTGCGGCAAAAGAAATCGTGCAAATTTCTTCCGCGCGGGTGATGCCCACATAGGCCAGTCGCCGCTCCTCCTCCAATCCCTTAAGACCGCTTTCATCCATTGAGCGCTGCGAGGGAAAGAGACCATCTTCCCAACCGGGCAAAAACACCATCGGAAATTCGAGGCCCTTGGCCGCGTGCAGTGTCATAATCGAGACCTTTGCCCCATCCGATTGCTGTTCATTGTCCATGATCAGGCTGACATGCTCCAAAAACCCTTGCAGATTTTCAAACCCTTCCAAAGCCTTGACCAGCTCTTTGAGGTTTTCCAAGCGCCCCGGCGCCTCTGGCGTTTTGTCATTTTGCCAATGGGTGGTGTAGCCACTTTCATCGAGGATGATTTCCGCCAGCTCAACATGAGTATCGGCCTGCTGACGAATCTGCGCGTGCCAGCGGTCAATGCCATCGATCAGGCGCGCCAATTCCACGGCACCCTTGCCGCCCAAATCTTTTGCCGCCAGCAATATCCGCGCGCCTTCGACCAAAGACACGCCATTGCTGCGNGCNGCNGTTTGGATTTTCTGCTGCGCCTTGTCGCCCAGCCCACGCTTGGGCGTGTTGACGATGCGTTCAAAGGCCAAATCATCGTCGGTGCTGACCGCCAGACGAAAATAGGCCATAGCATCTCGGATTTCCATCCGCTCGTAAAACCTAGGCCCGCCAATCACACGATAGGGCAGACCGATGGTCAAAAAGCGATCCTCAAAAGCGCGCATTTGATGGGAGGCGCGCACCAAAATCGCCATACGATCGAGATCAAAGGCCGCTTGTCCCCGCGTGCCGCGCTGCGCCGCCTCGATCTCCTCGCCAATCCAGCGCGCCTCTTCCTCGCCATCCCAATGGCCAATCAGCCGCAGCTTTTCGCCCTCTTCCTTTTCGGTCCAAAGCGTCTTGCCCAAACGGCCTTTATTGCCATCAATCACTGCGCTGGCCGCAGCCAGAATATGCGGCGTGGAGCGGTAGTTCTGCTCCAGACGCACCACATGCGCACCGGGAAAATCGGTCTCAAACCGCAAAATATTCCCGACTTCCGCACCGCGCCAGCCGTAAATCGACTGATCATCATCGCCAACGCAGCAAATATTCTGATGCCCCTGCGCCAAGAGCCTGAGCCACAAATATTGCGCCACATTGGTGTCTTGATATTCGTCCACCAAAATATAGCGAAAAAACCTCTGGTATTGTGCCAAGACTTCGCTGTGTTCTTGTAAAATTGTCACCACATGCAACAGCAAGTCACCAAAATCTGCAGCATTCAATTCGCGCAAACGTCTTTGATATTGCGCGTAGAGCTCAACGCCCTTGTGATCATAAGCGCCCGCCTCAGAGGCTGGAACTTGCCCCGGCGTCCAGGCTCGGTTTTTCCAGCCGTCAATGATGCTCGCCAATTGCCGTGCCGGCCAGCGTTTGTCGTCAATCTGCGCCGCGGCGATCAATTGCTTCATCAACCGCAGCTGATCGTCGCTGTCCAGAATGGTGAAATTGCTTTTCAGTCCCGCCAATTCCGCATGACGGCGTAGGATTTTCACACAGATTGAGTGAAAGGTGCCCATCCAAGGCATGCCCTCCACCTGACCAATCAAATGGCTCACCCGATCTTTCATCTCGCGCGCAGCCTTATTGGTAAAGGTGACCGCGAGAATTTCATGGGGGCGCGCCGTGCCGGTATTGAGCAAATGCGCGATGCGGGCGGTGAGCGCTTTGGTCTTACCTGTCCCTGCCCCCGCCAGCATCAACACAGGTCCGCCGAGCTGCTCCACCGCCGCGCGCTGCTCTGGATTGAGCCCATCCATATAGGGCGTCGGACGGGCAGCCATGGCCATTTGACTCAAGCTGGGGGAGGCGGCGGCCTCAAAGGCCTCTGATTCATCAAAACTGCTCATGCAGGTAATCTAGCGACATTTGCGCCAAAGTGAAACAATTGTTCGCGTTGTGTTCTTATGTTTTCTTAAAAATACAAAGCAAAGCGAAAATAAGGCTTAAACTCGCAATTTAAATGATGTAAGCGCTTGCATATGGATCTTAACTCAAAATACCCCGCCATTTCCGACCTGCGCTCCAAAGCGCGCAAGAGAATTCCGCATTTTGCTTGGGAATATCTCGACAGCGCCACGGGTGATGAAAGCACATTGCATCGCAATCGCTCCGCCTTGGACGCGATTCATTTTGTCCCGCGCGGGCTGCGCGGCGAAATCAAACCGCAATTGGCGACGGAATTTCTTGGTAAATCCTATTCCGCCCCCTTCGGCATTGCGCCAGTTGGCATGTCAGGCTTGATGTGGCCGGGCGCGGAAAAAACGCTGGCTGGGTTTGCTGCGGGCGCAAAAATCCCCTACGGCATGTCAACCGTTGCGACCACAACACCCGAAGACGTGGCCCCCTATCTGGGCGATATGGGTTGGTTTCAGATGTACCCGCCGCGCGATGAGGCCATTCGCAATGATATGATCCAGCGGGTGAAAAATGCGGGCTTTACCACTTTGGTCGTGACCATCGACGTGCCAGCTCAATCGCGGCGCGAACGGCAAATACGCGGCGGGTTGGTGCAGCCTCCCCGCCTCACTCCCCGCATTTTGGCGCAGGTGGCCGGCTGTCCTGAATGGGCGCTGCGCACAGCCCTCAGCGGCAAGCCACGCATGAAAATGATTGAAACCTACGGCAAGGCGGTCATGGAAAGCGTGGCCTCCCTGCCCTCGAACAACCACGTCGGATATCTGCTGCGCACCGCACCCGATCACAGCTATGTGAAGCTTTTGCGCGACGCTTGGGATGGGCCCTTAATTGTCAAAGGCGTGATGTGCCCCGATGACGCGGCGCCTTTGGAGGGGCTTGGCGTGGATGCGGTTTGGGTCTCCAACCACGCAGGCCGGCAATTTGCCGGAAGCCCGGCAGCGATTGATATGCTGCCAGCCGTCAAAGCGGCGACCAATCTACCGCTCATTTTCGACAGCGGCATTGAGGGGGGATTGGACATGCTGCGGGCGCTCGCATTGGGCGCAGATTTCGTCATGATGGGTCGGGCTTGGCACTATGCGCTTGGGGCCATTGGCGCAAAAGGTCCAGCGCATTTATACGATATGTTGGTGGATGATCTAAATTCAAATATGATCCAAATTGCAGCAACCCATTTGAGTGATTTACCGGATTTGCTCCATAAATATTGACATATTGCATATTTCACCGGATCGGAACTTGAATTTTACAGACGTAAAAATCTGTAAAAAGAGCGAATTTTGATGAGAATAACTTAAAAAACAATTTGTAACCGTGGGAATTCTGGCTTTAAATGCTGCAACTGCATTGTAGCGAGGAATACCCATGGCCGACTTCAAAAAAATCCTGATTGCCAATCGCGGTGAAATCGCAATTCGCATCATGCGCGCGGCAAATGAATTGGGCAAGCGCACGGTGGCCGTCTATGCCGAAGAGGACAAGCTCGGCCTGCATCGTTTCAAGGCAGATGAAGCCTATAAGATCGGCGAAGGCCTAGGGCCAGTGGCCGCCTATTTGAGCATTGAGGAAATTTTGCGCGTGGCCAAGGCATGCGGCGCGGATGCGATCCATCCCGGCTATGGTCTTCTGTCCGAGAACCCCGATTTTGTAGATGCCTGCACCGCAGCGGGCATTGCCTTTATCGGACCTAAGGCGGAAACCATGCGCCAGCTGGGCGACAAGGCCAGCGCGCGCCGCGTGGCGATTGAGGCCCATGTGCCGGTTGTTCCCGCCACTGATGTGCTTGGCACTGATATGGATGCAATCCGAGCAGAGGCGGCAAAAATTGGCTACCCATTGATGCTCAAAGCCAGCTGGGGCGGCGGCGGACGCGGAATGCGGCCGATATATAATGCTGAGGAGTTGGAAGAGAAGGTGTTAGAAGGCCGGCGCGAAGCCGAGGCGGCCTTTGGCAATGGTGAGGGCTATCTGGAGCGGATGATCCAACGGGCTCGCCATGTGGAAGTGCAAATCTTGGGCGATAAATTCGGCGAGATCTATCATCTCTTTGAGCGCGATTGCTCGGTTCAACGCCGCAACCAAAAAGTCGTTGAGCGCGCGCCGGCCCCCTATCTGACCGAGGCACAGCGGGCTGAGATTTGCGCTCTGGGCAAGAAAATCTGCGCCCATGTAAATTATGAATGCGCCGGAACCGTTGAGTTCT
>JGI20160J14292_10003698_pt1 | contig 11577 bp, 14 predicted proteins | sample COG_10_FD_14292 | JGI IMG/M metagenome (IMG submission 14292) | reverse complement strand
TGAAAGTTATTAATAAAAACCCAGTCAAATGTTTTCACAATCTCAATAAAATCTTTACTAACGCATGGTGAAGAAAAAAAATCATCAAAAGAAAGCCATAAAATTTTATCCGAACAACCTAAACAATTAAATTTTCTATTGCTGACCAAGAATTCAGTCGCATGACTAATTTTTGAATTAAATGTTCTTTGTAAAAAATCCCTAACACTTTTATCACTATTTTGATCATTAACAGAACTGTCAAAATGCGCAATTTCTTTTAATCTGTAATCTTCAGTACCTATAAGATGATGAATAAGAAAATTATTATTTATAAAATGAATGGTCTTTAAAAATTTTTCTCTCTGCAGGCCATTTTGATATAGGTCGTCTGGATGTGAATTTGATGTAATCATTAATCTAGTGCCTGTATTTGTTAATGATTCAATTAAAGTCCCTATGATCATTGCATCTGCAATATCCTCGATCTGAAATTCATCTAAAAAAATTATTTTATAATCATCAGAAAGGCTCTTAACAACCATTAATAGTGGGTCGCTATTTCCAGCAAAATCAGATAATTTTTTATGCACAAGCTGCATAAATTCTACAAAATGAAATTTACCTGAATTAGAGAAATAACAATCATTAATGGCTTGAATTAACATTGTTTTACCCCTTCCAACTGGACCGTAAAGATACAAATTACCAATTACATTATTTTTAGAAAAAAATGATTTTGGTTTCAGTATTGAGTCAACATGAAGAAATTCTTCCAAGAATGAAGCTTGGGCATTATCAAGAACTATGCCTTGAGTCGATAAATTCTCTAATACAACTTTGATATCCTTCATATTATTGATTTAATGGGCATATGAGACTTTTTGATAACAAGCTTTCGAGAATAAATTTTTTAATATTAATTGGTATTTTGACATATCTTTTTGCAAATATGTCGAATGAGGATGCTTATGTAGAGGCAATTTATAAGGCATCCCCCTCTGTCATCAACATAAGCGCTAAAAGAAATAATGGACCTAAATTATTTAACGGTACATCTCAAAATGAGATCATTGGTTCTGGAATTATTATTTCTAATGATGGTTATATTATTACAAACCTTCATGTAATTGAAGGCACGAGGATCGTTCAGGTGGAGATGGACAATGGTCAGGTTTATCCAGCATCTTTAATAGGTTTTGATCAACGATCTGATCTTGCCGTAATTAAAATTAATCCAGAGGCTGCTTTAAAGCCTATCGAGGTATCAAATAGCTCATCAGTTCAAGTGGGCGATCAAGTAATTGCAATTGGAAATGCATTTGGGCTGGGTAAAACTTTTACTAGTGGAATTATTAGCGCTACTGGAAGAGATTATGGAAATCCATATCTTGAGCTAATTCAGACTGATGCTGCAATTAATCCAGGCAATTCTGGGGGTGCTTTAATTAATCACAAAGGCAATCTTATTGGCATGAATACAAAAATTTTTTCAAAAACTGGCTCTTATTCTGGGATTGGTTTTGCTCTCCCAGCTAATAAAATGATAGAGGTTGCCTCAGAGATTATTCAATATGGCTCTGTGAAGAAATCATGGATTGGAGATTTTAGAGTTAAAATCAAAAGATTTGTATTGAATAACAAAGCAACTTACGGCCTAGAAATAGTAGAACTTAATAGTTATGGGCCTCTTTTTAATGATGGCAAAATAAAACCAGGTGCGATTATATTATTAGTTAACGATAAACTCCCTTCATGGGAAAATTTAACTTATGCGCTGAATAATTCCTTTCCTGGGGATGAGATTAGCTTTCAAATTTTACAAGATTCTAATATTCAGAATTTTACAGTTGTTACAGAAGGTGTTCCCGATCAGTAAAACTAAATATAGGGCGGAGATACCTATAACAATTCTAGGAAATTAATCGTCTTTCCAAAACGGCTGTCGTTTTTCTAAAAAGGAAGAAATGCCCTCCTTTGCATCATCAGCAAGTGAGTTTTCAGTCATTACCTGTGCAGTGTAATCATATGCATCAGATAGAGTCATCTCATATTGTCGATAAAAAGCTTCCTTGCCAACTCTTATTGTAGCAAGAGACTTAGTTGAAATTTGATTGGCAATCGACATAACAGTTGCATTCAGATTTTCTTGAGGAACATGATCATTAATTAGTGATATTCTTTTTGCTTCAGCGGCATCGATCATATCTCCTGTAAGTAGCATTTTCATAGCGTCTTTTTTGCTTACATTTCTTGAAAGTGCAACCATAGGGGTCGAGCAAAATAAACCTATGTTTACTCCTGGTGTTGCAAATTTTGATGAATCCGATGCTATAGCCAAGTCACAACTAGCCACTAATTGGCAGCCAGCAGCAGTTGCAATTCCATTAATCTCAGCTATGACTGGTTTTGAACAATTTATTATCATTTGCATTAATGAGGAGCATAAATTAAAAAGATCTAAAAAATATGCTCTACCCTCGTCTTCATTTTTTCTAGCTTTAGTTATATCTTTTAAGTTATGTCCTGAACAAAAAACATCACCAACCGCAGAAATGATAACAACTTTCACTGAATCGTCAGATGATGCCTTGAGCAAGAACTTTTTTAACCGAATCATCATATTTTCTGAGAGAGCATTTTTGTTATCAGGGTCATCCAATACCAAACGAAGAATGCTTGCTTGAGTTTGATCAATCTTTAAAATATCTTTTGTATTTTCGTTCATAATTTATGTGATTCCTTTTCAAGAATTTTTTTTGGGCATTTGTTCATAACAACCTTTAAACCCGCGTTTGTAACAAGAGACTCTATCTCTTCACTATAAAGGCCTTCTTGCATCCAAAAAATTTTAGCTTTAATTTTTATTGCCTCATTTGCAATACTGGGGATATATTCAATGGCTCGAAAAACATCAACCATATCAATTTTTCTCTTAATCGCTTCAAGATTTACATAGCATTTTTGACCGAGAATTTTGGTATTACCTAAATTTGGATTAACTGGAAATATGTCAAAACCATAATCTCGAAGAAATTTCATGACTTTGTAGCTATCTCTTTTTGGGTCAGGGCTAGCTCCAACTATTGCAATTGATTTAACCTCATCGAATATTGATCTTAAATTATGATAATTCAAATTATTCTATTTAAAACGTGAAATTATTCTAGCCGAACTCTTCTCACAACTCGGACCCATTAAATGAACGCCATCAATACATGGCAGATCCATAATTTTTTCTATCAGTTCTTGGCATATTTTTTCTCCAGTTTGTGCAGGTGATTCACTCACTTCTAATCGATTGAGTATTTCATCAGAGATATTTACACCCCATAAATTTTTTCTCATCCAATCACCTTGTTTGGCTGATTTTAAAGGCCCCATTCCAATGATCACCTTACAACTATTAAAAGAACCTCGATCATTCAATTTATCTGAATACTGTTTAATAACATCATAATCAAAACAATATTGAGTTTGAACAAAACTAGCTCCCTTCTCTATCTTTGCAACTAATTTATCTAGCGCATCTGGTTTTGAGATTTGAGTATATAAATCATCCGCCGCACCAGAAAAAATTGGCAAAGGATTTTTTATAGCAGTTCCATCGGATAAAGTTCCTCCTGATATAACCTTGCAAAGCTCAATTAACCCATTTCCATTAAATTCATTCACAACTGCTGGTCCATTCTTATCAGGCTGATCTCCGCTTAAACAGAGAACCTTATTTATCCCGACAGACAGAGCGCCAAGTAAAACAGATTCCAAAGCAATCTGATTCCTGTCCCTGCCAGTAAGCTGCAAAATAACATCTAGCCCTGCTCTTTTAATTTCTGAGGCCACTAATAAGCTATTTAAACGACTCTTACAGTTTGGGGAATCAGTTACATTTACCGCATCAGCAATTACCAATGAGCTCATTAACTTGGTCGACACATTCAGCTAAATCTGTAGTGACACCAGGAGTTGTTTCAGATGTAAATATAAAATTAGAAGTATTAAACATTATCATTTCTCCTTCACAAAATACCAAAAATAAAAAAGTTTCATGAAATCAACAATGTTCATCCATCAGAATATGATAATTGTTTCTAGGAAAAGTGCTACTAATGTGGCAGTCTTGTAATATCGGCACCAAGATATGAGAGCTTTTCTTCAATTCTTTCATACCCCCTATCAATATGATATATGCGGTCTACAATCGTCTCACCTTTGGCGCAAAGTCCTGCCAAAATTAAACTTGCAGATGCACGGAGATCTGTTGCCATAACTGGCGCTCCATTAAGAGAGTCGACTCCCTTAATAAATGCATTACTGCCTTTAACAGTGATATCACAACCCATCCTGTTAAGCTCTTGAACATGCATGAACCTATTTTCAAATACATTTTCTGTTACAACTGAAGAACCATTAGACAATGCATTTAAAACCGTAAATTGTGCCTGCATATCTGTTGGAAATCCTGGAAATGGAGCTGTGGTGATATCTACCGGTGAAATGAAATCTTGCTCCATGATAAGTTGAATATAATTATCACCGATATTTATCGAAGCCCCGCTTAATTTTAATTTATCTAAAATATTATTCATGCGAGGGGCTTGAACATTTGAAATAGTTACATCACCACCAGTTACAGCAGCTGCAATCAAATATGTTCCAGCCTCTATTCTGTCTGCAGGAATTGAAAATTTTGTTCCTTTAAGCTCCTCAACACCATCAATAATAATTTCATCAGTTCCTGCTCCATTAACTTTGGCTCCCATTGAATTCAAAAAATTTGCTAAATCTTCAACCTCGGGCTCTTTTGCAACATTTCTTAAAATAGTTTGGCCATTAGCAAGAACAGCTGCCATCATAATATTCTCTGTTCCAGTGACAGAAACGCCTGGGAAGTTAATTTCACACCCAATTAATTTTTTTGCAGTTGCTTCTATGTAACCATTTTTTAGTTCGATTTTAGCTCCCAGTTTTTCTAAAGCATCTAGATGAAAATCAACCGGCCTTGTTCCAATCGCACAGCCGCCTGGAAGCGCAATTCTTGCAAAGCCATATCGGGCTACAAGCGAACCTAGAACTAAAATAGAAGCGCGCATGGTCTTAACAAGTTCATATCTAGCCTCAAAGTCATGTAGTTTAGATGTAGAAATTATGAAATCCATGCTCTCATTTAAAGTTATATCAGCCCCCATTGAACCTAAGATTTCAAACATGGTAGTGATGTCTTGAAGGTAGGGTAAATTCTTAAAAGTAATAGGCTGATCGGTTAATATTGTTGCCGCCAACATTGGCAAAGCTGCATTTTTTGCTCCTGAACACGAGATAGATCCAGAGAGTTTATTTCCACCTACAATCTTTAATTTTTCCATATCTATCCTAGCTCTGATGGAGATTTTGTATTTAAACTCAAAGCATGTAACTCGCCTGATTTAAAATGCTCTTTTAAGGCACTTAAAACTAACTTGTGTCGTTGTAGAGAAGTTAATCCCTCAAATTCTTCGCTCACAATCAAGACTTTTGAATTGCAATCCTCTCCATCAAAAGATATCTCAGCTTCAGGAAATTGCAATTTAAGAAAGTGAGTGATGTCCATAAATAAGGTTTGACAGAAGATTAATCTAGATTGGCATCAGAAGTCCAATGCTTGATTATTTCATCGATATTCTCGTTATGCTCTTTTGCAAGAGCCTGAAATTGATTTCTAAATGTCAGGCCCAAGTTAACTCCATTCACAATTATGTTAATGATTAACCAGTTACCATTTTTGTCTTTTCTTACTTTATAAGTTATGGGATAGATGTTACTAGAGGTTATGAGATTCTGCTGAACATCCTCGGTTGTTTTTAATTCAGATACCTCTGGGAAAATAGTAACAATTTTTTGATCGCCCCATTGAGCTAATGTTGAAGAGTAGGTATCAAGCAAGGAGGCTTTAAAAGATTGGATAAATTGGAGCCTTTGTGATTTTGAAGCAGCAAGATAATATTTTTTACCCATTACACTCGCACCTACCCTTCTAAAATCAACCATTGGTTCAAAAACAGTATTTATCTTATCTTTAAATAATTCAGGATCACTAGCATAGAGTGCTTGATTGTTTCTTATGATAGAAACCATTTCTTGAGCTTGGGAATCAATAAATTGATGAGGATTAGATTCAGCGTTTGCATTACTGTGAAAGCAAAAGATTGCAAGAACAAAAGCTAGAGATTTCAAAGTATGATTCATAAAGGTATTATAACATTACTAAAAAACTATGAATGAAATATGAAAGATAAGAATTTTATCAGTTCAGCTCTAAAAGTCATTGAAATAGAGTCAAGCGCTGTTGCAAGTTTAAAGAATCAAATAAAGCCTGATTTTGAGGATCTTTGTTTAAATATTCTTAGTACTAAAGGGAAATTAATTTTAATGGGTATTGGTAAATCAGGTCATATAGCTCAAAAAATTTCAGCAACATTATCAAGCACTGGCACTGCATCATTTTTTATACATCCAACCGAAGCTGCTCATGGTGACTTAGGGATGATTAACAAGAAAGATTCGATCTTGATTTTGTCCAATTCAGGAGAAACAAAGGAAATAATTGAGATTTTGCCTGCATTAAAACGCTCAACTTCTAATATTTTTACTCTTACTAATAATAACCAATCAACTATTGCAAAAGCTGGAAAAATTAATCTAGTAATCAGGGCTGATGAGGAAGCTTGCCCATTGGATCTTGCTCCAACTTCCTCAACTACAATTGCTCTAGTATTTGGGGATGCTCTAGCCATTGCTTTGTTAGAGGCACGCGGCTTTAGCAAAGATGATTTTGCAAAATCTCATCCAGCTGGACAGCTTGGAAAAAAACTTACAACACTTGTTCAGGATTTAGCGGTCATGAATGAAAAAGCACCAATGGTCGATCTGAACACATCTTTAAAAGAAGCATTGATGGTGGTGACTGAAAAAAAACTTGGGGTAACTTTAGTTTCAAATGAAAAAAAAATTGTTGGAGTTTTTACCGATGGTGATTTAAGAAGATGTTTGAATGATGAAGTAGATATAAATAAGACGCCCATAAAGGATGTAATGACAATTAAATTTAAAAGCATCGAAAGCAAAGCCCTTGCTATTGATGCTGCTGAAATTATGGAAAAAAATAAAATTTTTACCTTGGTTGTTCATTCCTCAAATCAAAATGAAGAACCCACTGGTATTATTACAATGCATCAACTTCTTGAAGCAGGAATCATTTAATTTAAAGCAATGCTTCAAAACTATAAAATTTTATTAATTGTATGTGGATTTTTATATCTTCCTTGTGCAGTTTCAGCAGACAATTTGAGCTTTCAAAATATTTCAATCCAATCAGACCAAGTCACCATTGATAAAAAGACAGAGCAATTAGTTTTCAAGAATAATGTTGAGATTAAAATTGATGGCTATGTTATCAAGGGCTCTAAAGCCCTTTTAAGCAGAAAAGATGAAAAATTAGAAATATATGGTAATCCAGCATCAATCAAATCTGAGGCGATAGATGGAGAAGCAGAGGCATTCGAAATATATCCAAATAAATCTATGCATTTAATTGGAAATGCAAGGCTTCTAAATAAAGGGAACTCCATCACTTCCAATTTTATTACTTATCAAATTATTGCAAATGAATAGCGATCGTCTAACCCTAACGAATATCGAAAAATCTTTTGGCTCAAAAAAGATTCTTGCAAACATTAGTTTCTCAATTGGAGCAAGCGAAATTGTTGGTTTGCTTGGTCCAAATGGAGCTGGTAAAACAACAGCTTTTTACATAGCCGCTGGTTTAATTTTCCCAAATCGGGGAAAGGTATTTATTAACAACCAAGATGTGACCAATGATCCCATGCATGCTCGAGCAAACTTAGGATTAGGCTATTTACCCCAAGAAGCATCAATATTTCCAGATCTGAGTGTGGAAAGCAATCTTATGGGAATCGCAGAATTAACTGATGGCAATGAAGAGCAACATATTAGCAAAGTAGAAAAAGTTGTAGATGAGTTTGATTTAAAAAAAATTCTTCAAACCAAAGGAAGAATGTTATCAGGAGGTCAACGAAGAAAAGTTGAAATAGCTCGAACTTTGATCTGCCAACCTAGCATCATGCTTTTAGATGAGCCCTTCGCAGGCATTGATCCAATTGCTGTTGAGGAAATAAAAGAATTGCTTCAAGAAATCTCTAAAAAAAATATTTCAATTTTGATCACTGATCATAATGTTAGAGAAACTCTAAGCTTATGCAACCGAGCCATTATCCTTGATGAGGGAAGCATAATTGCCGAAGGGAATGAAAAGACCTTGAAAGAAAATACTCGCGTTCAACAAAAATATTTTGGCAAAATGTTTTCCTAAAAAATGGCAATTAAGCTTGTAAGAGAATTTAGACAAAATCAACAGCTATCAATAACTCCGCAATTAAAAAAATCAATAGATCTTCTTCAACTGTCAAGATTAGAAATTATAAATAAAATTAATAATGAAATAGATGAAAACCCGTTCTTAAAAAAAGATTTTGAGAGTGAGTCAGTTGGAGGTTTTGATAATGAAGGTCTAATTGAGAATCTACCAAATGAATTGAGCTTACAGAAACATCTTGAGGTTCAATTGGAAGATATAAAGCTTAATAACACAGAGAAAACAATTGCATTGGTAATTATTCAATCTCTAGAAGAAAATGGTTTGCTTCAAATAGATCTAGATGAAATAGAGGCACTCATGGAATTCAGCTATTCAACCCAAGAAATTGAAAGTGTCTTGAATAATATAATTCAAGACTTAGATCCCCCTGGAGTTGGAGCGAGAAATTTTAAAGAAACGATTTATATTCAATTAAGAAAAAAAGATATTCCCACCGAAGAATTAGAAATCGCAAATAAAATTCTATTTAATCCAAAGTTTTCTTCATTTGAGGATGCTCAAGCTGATTTAGCAATACATTACTCTAAACATTCTATTGAATCTGTGCTTGAAAAAATAAAAAAATGCGATCTTTCACCTGGCTTAGAATTTGAATCTACACATTTGATCCAACCAGACTTAGAGGTAATTCCAGATAGCAATCAAAATTTTAATGTCCGATTTAGACAAGATAATTTTCCTTTAATTAGCCTTGATCAAGATTTAGAAAAGCAAGTTAAAAATAAAGCAAATAAAGTTAATAAAAAGCTAAAGGAAAAAATAGGTGAGGCAAAATGGTTAATTAGATCGATTAATAAAAGAAATGAGACTGTGCAAAATGTTGGTACACTGATTTGCAGAATACAGGCTGATTTTTTGTCTGATAGATGCGCCGAATTGAAACCCCTATCCAATGTGGAGCTTGCAAAAGAATTAAAGATTAGCCCATCAACTGTTTCAAGGATTTTACGCTCTAAGTATATACAAACACCTAAAGGCGCTGTTTCCATGAAATCACTCTTAGCTAGCTCTGTATCTAAAACCAGAAAAGTTACACCTATGCAATTAATGGAAGAAATTCAAAATATAGTTGAGGGCGAGAAAAAAAAATTAAGTGATCAAAAAATTTCAGATTTGCTAAATAAACGAGGATTCAACTTGGCCCGACGAACCATCGCAAAATATCGAAAAAAAATAAATCTACCAAATTCTAGAAATAGATAATTCATAATTTAGTGAGTTAGAATTGAGCTTATGAATGAGATAACCACTCGCCACTTCTCGTCTGAAGATCTGTTAAAAACAATTCAGGGACAAGAAGTTGAGCCGTCTATTAATCAAATTAAAAGAATTTTATCTAGCATGCATCCATCTGAGGTGGCACACAGCATAGAGTCTCTGCCGCCCAAAGAAAGAAAATTTCTATGGTCACTGATTGAAACTCAGGATGAAGGAGAAATCATTGCTGAATTACATGATGAAATTCAACAAGAGCTTATTTCAGAAATTTCATCTGAAGAGCTTATTACCATAATTGGTGATTTAGAACTTGATGAAATTGTTGATATTCTTCAAGTTCTTCCAGATCAAAAAACAGAGAATATTTTATCAGCCATGTCTCAAAGAGATAGGCAAAGAATTCAGGAAGCCTTGGAATATCCAGAGGATTCTGCTGGCGGATTAATGAATACAGACATTATAAGTGTTAGGCCAAAACATAATCTTGAGGTGGTAATGAGATATCTTAGAGCCCAACGAGAATTGCCAAAGAATACTGATCAAATATTTGTTGTTTCAAGAGAAAATAAATATTTAGGATCCTTGCCAATTTCTTCAATTGTTGTCTCAGATCCTAGTTTAAATGTAAGAGAACTCATGGAAAGTGAAATTCAGCCATTAGAAGCAAACTTAAATGATAAAGATGTATCAAGATTGTTTGAACAAAATGATTGGGTATCAGCACCAGTTGTAGATAGCGAATCAAGATTAATTGGAAGGATCACAATCGATGATGTCGTTGATGTCATTATGGAAGATGCTGATCAGAATTTTCTTGGAATGGCTGGAGTTGCTGAGGATACATTTGCTGCGCCAGCAAGAGCAGCAAGGAGTAGGATTTTGTGGCTATCAATTAATCTGATGACTGCATTTATAGCATCTATGACAATTAGTCTCTTTCAAGCCACAATTGATCAAATAGTATATCTAGCCATTTTGATGCCCATCGTTGCAAGCATGGGTGGAGTTGCTGGAACACAAACTTTAACAATTATGATAAGAGGATTAACTCTCCAACAAATAAATAAATCTAATTTAAGATGGCTTTATAAAAGGGAATTAGCCGTATCAATTGTCAATGGAATCCTGTTATCCATCTTGGTTGGAGGAATAACATATTTTCTGGTTTAGCGATGGAATCATTGCACTACTTATTTGCGTTGCCATGGTTGTAAATTTAATATGTTCTGCAATTGCTGGTATTTTTATTCCTATTATTCTTCAAAAATTCAACCAGGATCCAGCAATTGCCGGAAGCGTTGTTGTAACAACCGTTACTGATGTAATAGGTTTCTTCTCTTTCCTCGGTCTTGCAACTATATTTCTTATTTAATCCTCGCTAATTTAGGTTCTGAGATAGTTCCTAAAATTTCATATTGATAATTAGTAAGATCGTTTATATCTTCTTCAAATATTTCATTTAATACTGCTGAGCCAGCAACTGCAGGAAGCCCTCCCAGAATGGCTGCATACCAAGGAAGATTCTCGCCAAATCTAATCCTGAGGTCTAAATTAAGATCTAAGTTTTCCAAGATATTTTTAGGGTTTTTATTAATTTGACCAACCCATCTCATTTTTGCAGCATTTGTTTCTATGAATAAAGGAGATGCTAGACGAAGCTTTGATTTGCTAAATAATAGATCCCCTTCAATCCTGCTTAATTGAGTAGAGGTAAACTCACCAATTGAAAGATCTAAGTTTGCCAGCTTGCCGAGGATGTTTCTTAAATTCAAGACACCAAGCAAACTAATGGCAAGCGAGTTAGAGAAAGGGTCTTGTATAACTAAATCCTTCATAACAAAGGTGCTTCCTCCTTCGATATGACTCAAGCTAGAAAGCTCCTTCCATTGTAAATTTATAGATCCATTAAAATAAGAAAAATCTGCAAAGTCTTGTATATATGGAAT
>JGI20160J14292_10003693_pt1 | contig 11589 bp, 9 predicted proteins | sample COG_10_FD_14292 | JGI IMG/M metagenome (IMG submission 14292) | reverse complement strand
GTTCATTCCGCCCTATAGAGGAAGGGCGGCATGACGCCGCTCGAAACCGAAGCCAATCCTAACATTCGGGTTGGACCACTTCGATGGGGCAGGCCAAGTAGCTAGCGGTACACGGAGTCGTCTTAGCAGGCGGCCCCAACGCTGCGGTCGTGGACGCGGTGGACGCCCATTTCCATTGTCGTTTTTGGCGGTAACAGCGGTTTTGTAGAACCTGTTCTCAAAAATCGGCGTACATAGAAGCGTCCACGGCGTCCACGAGACCGCAAAATAGCAGCTACCCCCTGCGTTCTGACGTGACAGAGGGGCAGCCGTAAGTCCGCGCGTTGGCTCCACACCGCCGCCACGCCACATCGCCCAAACCGATCGGCATGACAGGCTGGGCACTGTGCCGGGCTGGGGCTAACGCGCGGGGTGGAACTTGGAGCGGTGAAGATCGGTTTCGTTCAATCCGAGCGGTGTTATGTGCCCATTAGTCTGCTTGGTTGGCAAAGAAGGCGTCACGGATATCCTGCGGTGCAATTGTCCTCCATATCGACTGGTACTGCTCCAGCACCGTTGCGCGATTGATCGGGACACCGGGGATCGCGATCCACTCTGGTATTTTGTGGCCAAGCAGTTGGCTGATGGTGGTTCGGGCCGCTGCGACACCCTGCTTAAACGGGTGCTGGCCCGCGATGCCGACGATCGATCCGCCGCTGGCCAGCGACTTTGCTGAGAACTTTCCCAGATCAACGGTTGTCATGGGGATCTTCAGCTCGGACAGCTCACTGAGAACGCTCTCTGCTGGCGTATCCCATACGACAAACAGGCCGGCCATATCTGAGTGCTCCAGCAGCAGTCGGCGTCCGACAGCCCCGGCATCTTCAACCGTTTCAAAACGCGTTGAGACCAGTTCGATATCCGGTCGGTTGCGCTCCATCCAGCGCGAAAACGCCAGTTCCCGCTGGTTGGTGGCGAAAAAGTCCGCCTGAAAGCCCAAGAGGCCGACTTGGGCACCTGGCGCGACGAATTGGCTTAAGGACTTGGCCGCCATTAGGCCGAGGCCAAAGTTATCAGCAGAGATCAAGCCGCCATAGTCTTTGCCCGGAATCAAAGCCGCTGGTGCGTTTTCTAGCAACATCAGCTCGATCCCATAGGCACTTATGTCCTTGTGCGCCTGTGCCACCGGCGCGTTAGCCACGGGAAGTGAAATCAACACCGAGAGTTCTTGCTTACTCAGGCGCTCAAGCGCCTCGATCTGGCGGTCAGGCGAGAACTTGCAATCGATGATTTCGGTAACAACGACACCGCTTTCACCAAAGGTGCCTATCATCCCGTTGAGCAGTAGCCGTGACCAGTCGCCTTCAAGCGTGTGCATGGCGATGCCGACCCGGAAGTCGCGTTCCTTGGCTCGGCGAATGTCTTCGGGGAGTAGGACCACGCGTTCTGGCGGTGACGGAGATTCGCCATGAGGTCCAAGACCTGAAATAGACATGTTCATCGCTCCTGTTCGTCTCGGCCTGCGAGTGTGGTTGCAGGGGTGCTGTCAGGGTTATCGGCAAAAATCGGGTGGAGTACCGGCGAACCAAGATCGACCCATTGCCTCAGCGTTTGCAGTTCAAACAGCGCCTCAACCGCAATTTGTCCTGCACCGATCAATGATGCTGAGCCCCCCATTTGAGAGCGGGTTATATGCAGGTCTCTGGTCGCTAGCGGGTGCGCAGCCCGATACAGTCTCTCGCGCACTGCTGCCAGCAGAATGTCGTTAGATTGCGCTAGATCGCCAGAAAGGACCACCAGTTCTGGGTTTAGCATATTGGTAAGCGTGGCGATGGTCTCGCCGATCCGATGGCCACTCTTGCTGATGATGTCGATGCTGGGGATATCACCCATCTGAGCTGATTGGCAGACGTCGTTAACGGTAATGACGCCCGTGCGGTCGAATATCTCCCTCAATCTGGGACTGGAGCCAGCCTCCGCCGCCTTTTGCCCTTCGCGAAGCACCATTTCGGTTCCAGCCAATCCATCAAGCGTCCCTACTGGTTCGCTGGCGACGGGCAAATGACCAATCAAACCCACGGCACCAATGGCACCACGATACAATTGCCCGTTGGAAACCAGTCCTGCTCCGATCTGTCGGCCAAGTTTGACAAACAGCATGTTTTTCACGTTGCCTTCGACCCCACGCGTGTATTCACCCATGGTCATCGTTTCGACGCTTGAGCGCAGCCAGATGGGTACGCGGTGCGCCTGGAAAAGCGTCTTTAATGCGTCCGCGTTCACCAGCGTGGGCTCGACAATCTGGTTCTGACCTTCAAACGGAGACGATGACAAGCCGATTACTGGCCCTGGCAGAGCGATTGAGATGCCCCAGATTTCCCGTCCTTCAGGCTGTCGACTCATGGTCCAGTCAACCAGGCGCAGGATGCGATCCACAATATCGTCTGGTCGCTCCGACAAATCCGCTGTTTCATGGTGCTCGGTCACCAGGTTTCCGCAAAGGTCTACCAACCCCGCGCCGATGGAGTTCGAGCCAAGCGTTGCAACGAAGATCAGCGCCCGGTCAGCACAGAACTGAACCAGTCGCGGCGCACGTCCGCGTGTGGATTCCCCTGCATCGTTTTCGTGAACAAGGCCCAGTTCGGTCAGGGTCGCCAGCCGGTCGGCAACGATAGCTCTGCCGTATTCGCTGGACCCTTCAATGGCGAGGCGCGTGTTCGCGCGACCGAGCCGAATCAACGTCAGGATTTCGGCCAGACTGGCTACGACCGACTCCTTGGATCGTACTCTTTGACGTTTGTTTTTTTGCACCGACTCTCTCGCGTTATTCGCCGAATCCCGCCCGGCAGACTCCAGTTAGGATGATCTATCGCGACAATTTCAGCATTTCAAGCTCCTTATTTTGCAGAAAAACTGCAAATATAATGTGTAAATGCACAAAATGGTGTTGCTTTTGCGCAAAACACCGTTATGTACGCTTTAAAACGGCGGAATAGAGGTCTGTCTGAGCTGATGAAAGGAATCAGTTCAATCCGCGGTTACGGAAAATTGAGGAGGATGAAGATGAACTGGAAGTTTGCGTATCAAGCTAATTGCTGGGGCGACCTGGGCGGTAACGCAGAGGGTGTGACGTCGATCACAAAGCTCCACTACCGCACTTTCGGAGACATGGATCGCGCTTTCGCTGAGATCGCTGCGGCTGGCTACGAAGGGGTCGAACTCTTCGATGGTAACCTTCTCGACTACTCTGCCTCTGAGATGCGGAAAATGTTGGCCGACAACGGTTTGAGCCTCGTTGCAGCTTATGCTGGTGCCAACTTCATCTTTGACGACGTATTGCCCGAAGAGCTGCAGCGCATTGTGCAGTCCGCCGACCGACTTGCGGAATTGGGCGGGGAGCACCTGGTCGTTGGCGGTGGCGCCAAGCGCTACAACGGCACGGTTGATACAGACTACTACCGCCTCGGCGCGGCGCTCGACCGGGTTAACGACATCGGCAATAGCCGAGGTATCGAGGCCCACTATCACCCGCACTTGTCGACCATTGTCGAAGGGCCGGACGATGTCAGCCGGATCTTCAAGCTGACATCGATCAATTTCTGTCCTGACACCGCGCACCTGGCGGCAGCAGGGGGTTCTCCCAGCGATCTAATCCGGGAGCACGCCAGCAGAATCACCTACGTCCACCTCAAAGGGCTACAGCGCGACCCCTTTGCCTTCACGCCGCTGGATCGGGGTGACGTTCCAACTGATGAAATTCTCACAGCAATGCGTGAGGTCCAGTTCTCAGGCTGGGTCTGCACCGAGCTGGATGCCTGGGATGACCCGGCAGAAGGCGCTCGGCTCAGCATGAGTTATTTGCGGAACCGTTAAGTTCCGACCCACGGGCGCTTGAGCCCAAAACATTCCTTGGGAGGAAAACATGAAAACGAAGTCTACGATGGCACTCTTTGGTGCTCTCATTACCACGCTGGCTATGAGCGGGACGCTCTATGCTGATCCCGCAGAAAAGCTGAGCAGTCTGCAATCCTCGGTCCTGTCCAAAGGACCAAACGGTGAAGACCCTGCTTCAGCTGCCGATATCACCCTGACGGATGATGAACTGGCCAAGATTAAGGGCATGAACGCCACCGCAGCAATTGTGATGCACTACGGCGGCAATGACTGGAGCCAGGCGCAGATCAACGGACTGGAGACCCAGTTTGCTGCCATGGGTATCGACGTTATTGCGGTAACCGATGCTGGCTTTAAGCCAGAAAAGCAGGTGGCAGATATTGAAACCGTGCTGGCGCAGAAGCCAGATATCATTGTCTCCATTCCAACCGATCCGGTCGCCACAGCAGGTGCATTCCGCGCAGCGTCTGAGGCCGGGGTACAGCTGGTGTTCATGGACAATGTTCCTGCAAACTTTGTCGCAGGTCAGGACTATGTTGCTTCTGTCTCTGCGGACAACTACGGCAATGGTGTAGCGGCAGCGCACCTGATGGCTCAGGCCCTCGACGGTGAAGGTGAAATCGGCATCGTGTTCCACGCGGCAGACTTCTTCGTCACGCGTCAGCGCTATGACGCCTTCAAATCTACGATCGAAAGCGACTACCCGGGCATCAACATTGTTGCTGAGCAAGGTATCGGAGGCCCGGACTTCTCGGGCGATGCTGACAAGGCTGCTTCGGCCATGATCGTATCCAACCGCAACATCGACGGCATCTGGGCAGTCTGGGACGTTCCGGCAGAAGGTGTAATTGCCGCCGCGCGCTCTGCGGGCAAGGACAATCTGGTCATCACAACGATCGACCTTGGTGAAAACGTTGCCATTTCCATGGCTCGTGGTGGCTACGTCTACGGCCTAGGAGCACAGCGACCCTTCAACCAAGGTGTAACCGAAGCCATGCTCGCCGGTTACGGATTGCTAGGCAAGGAAGCGCCGGCCTTTGTTGCCCTGCCAGCCCTGCCTGTAACCAAGGAGAACCTGCTGGATGCTTGGGAGACGGTCTACAGCGTTGAGGCCACCAAGAACATCAAGAACAGCATGAACTAATCCAAGTCTCCCTCCGTAGGTAACCCGCTCCATGCGGCGGTTTACTCACCTGAGAAACGGGGATCGCGGTCTACAGTCGCATCCCCGTTTTTTGGAAACTCAGGAGTTAAGAACAATGACCAAAAAACTAAACATCGCCATGATTGGTGGCGGATTCATGGGAAAAGCTCACGCCATGGCCTATGCTGCCATGCCCATGTTTTTCTGGCCTGCACCTGCGCTTCCGGTGCGCAAAGTCGTCGTGGATGTCTCACAGGAACTGGCCGACGACGCACGTGACCGCTTTGGCTTTGAGGAAGCCTCAACCGACTGGCTGAGTGTTGTTCAACGAGATGATATCGACGTCGTGGATATCTGCACGCCGAACAACATGCACGCCGAAATGGCGATTGCTGCTGCCAAGGCAGGCAAACACATCCTATGCGAAAAGCCTTTGTCCAACACTCTGGAAGACGCCGAGCGCATGGCCACTGCGGTCCGTGAGTCTGGGGTCATTTCCATGGCGGCGTTCAACTATCGCAGAACGCCCGCTATTGCGCTTGCCAAGAAGCTAATCTCCGAAGGCAAGATCGGTGAAATTCGCAATTTCCGAGGCACCTATCTGCAGGACTGGTCCGCCGACCCTGACGGCCCGCTGTCTTGGCGCTTCCAGAAGTCGGTTGCAGGTTCGGGGGCTCTGGGGGATATCGGTACCCACGTTATTGACCTTGCCCACCATCTGGTTGGCCCAATATCGTCCACAATGGCAATGACAAAGACTTACATTGCGGATCGTCCGATCCAGGACAGTGGCTTCGATGCTCTTGGGGCCTCGGAAAAGAAATCAGACGCACCGCGGGCACCTGTGGACGTGGACGATGAGGTTTCTGCGCTGCTCAGGTTCGAAAACGGGGCGATTGGCAGTCTTGAAGCCTCGCGCAATGCCTTTGGTCGCAACAACTTCATCACGCTTGAAATTCACGGCACTCAGGGCTCGATCCACTTCAATTATGAACGCCGTGACGAACTGCAGGTGATGTTCGCCGATGATCCGGCGGACACGCGGGGTTTCAGGACCATCTACACCGGTCCCGCGCATCCTTACGGTGAGGGGCTCTGGCCGATCCCGGCGCTGGGCATCGGGTACTCTGAAACCAAGATTGTGGAATGCTTCGATCTGATTTCAGCAATTGCCAACAACGAGCAGCCAAGTCCAAACTTTGACGAGGCGCTGCGAGTTGAGCGGGTCGCTCACGCCATCGCCCAGTCAGCTGAGACTGACCGGTGGGAGAGCCTTTAGTGAGTGTCGCGCCTGAACAGAGCCAAGCTGTCGAGATGCATGGAATTTCCATGCACTTCGGCAGTCTAGTTGCCCTCGACAATGTCGATCTATCGGTACGAGCCGGAGAGGTCCATGCATTGTTGGGCGGTAACGGCGCGGGAAAATCAACCCTGCTGAAGATCCTGAACGGCGTGCACCAACAGACTGCCGGTGACGTGGCGGTCTTCGGCACGCCGTTTCAGGGCAACAGTCCGGAATTGGCGCGTGCGGCCGGCGTAGCCATGAATTTTCAGGAGATGAGCCTGATACCATCGCTAACGGTGGCGCAGAACATCTTCCTAAACCACGAATTCATCCGCAACGGCTTGATTAATGAAGCGGTGGCGGTCGAGCGGGCGCGCGATCTGTTCGAGCAACTCAACGTCGAGGTCGATCCGAGGATGCTGGTGTCTGATCTCAGTCCGGGGCAGCGGCAGCTGACCGAAATTGCGAAATCGATCAGCCACGATGCTCGTGTCTGGATACTGGACGAACCGTCGACCGCTCTGTCCGTGACTGATGTCGAGCGCTTGTTCGAGAGNATTCGGGCGCACACAGCNCAGGGTAACGCTGTGATCTACGTCAGCCACCGAATGGATGAAATCGCTAAGATTTCCGACCGTTTGACCATCCTGCGCGATGGCAGAAAGGTGACCACGGCAGAGACCCGGGCCACTTCGGTCAGTCAGATGATCGAACATATTGTGGGCAAGAAAGCGCGGGACTTCAGTAATCTTTCCCTAGAGCGCAAAACGCTCGGCGCGCCAGTGCTGGAGCTGGATGCACTGCAGGATACATACAAGCTGCGCCCTGTTTCCCTGAGCATTCGCGAGGGCGAGGTCGTAGGGCTGGCAGGGCTGCTCGGGTCCGGTCGTTCGTCACTGATCAAGCTAATCGCTGGGGTTGATGCGAAAGCCAGCGGGTCGATCAGAGTCGCGGGCAAGCCGGTTGAGTTTCGCGGGCCTGCTGATGCCATGGCGGAGGGGATAGCGCATGTGCCTGAGTCTCGCGCCACTCAGGGGATCATCGGGTCACACGCAACCAGCGATAACCTCACGCTTAGCATTCTTGACCGGATCTCGGTGAGAGGACTGATCCGTCAACAGCGGGTCAGGGCGTTGTCGCAGAAGCAGATCGACGACTTCAACATCAAGGTTGAGAGCCAGAGTACACCGGTGCTGAATCTCTCCGGGGGTAACCAGCAAAAGGTGGTGCTGGGTAAGAATTTTGGCATTCAGCCAAAGATCCTGCTGCTCGACGAGCCCACCGCAGGGATCGATATCGGCGCAAAGACAGAAATCATTGATGCCATTCACAGCAAGGCGAGCGAGGGCATGGCAGTGCTTGTCGCTTCATCGGAACTCTCGGAACTGGCGGTGGCGTGCGACCGCTTTCTGATCCTCGCGGACGGCGTAATCTGTGAGGACGTCAGCAGCGACGACATCGCCGCCGAAAATCCATCGGGCGTCAACATGGTGCCCTTTATCCAACGCGTTCTTGAAGAGAAAATTCAAGATGCAAACAAAACCCTCAAAACCGAAAGTTTTGGTGAGAAGCAATGATCCATTTTGCACTCAAGAACTGGCGTCAGAACATCATCTACATCGGCTTTGTACTGATCTTCCTGCTGTTTGCGCTGACCCTGAATGACCGGGGCTTCCTTAACCCCAATAACCTGCTCAATATCTTTCGCCAGACGGCGATGATAGCGATCATGGCCATTGCCATGACTTACGTTCTGTCAGCAGGTGAAATAGACCTTTCCGTGGGCGCTGTCGCAGGATTGACGACGGTTACCGTGGCTCTGACGATATCGGTCGCCGGACCACTGGCCGGGGTTGCGGTCGGACTGCTAACCGGTATCGCGGTTGGTGTATGCAATGGCTGGCTTACAACTCGGGTCGGGATTCCGTCCTTCCTGACCACGCTCGCCATGATGGGCATCGCCAAAGGCGTTGCCATGTGGATTTCTGGTACTTCCGCGGTGCCGATCCTTTCGCGCTCCTTTGCCTGGTTCTTTGGGGGTGGTTCCTTGGGCATCGTGCCTATCCTGTTTTTCTGGATCCTCATCTTTGGCGTATGGGGCCATATCCAGCTCAAGCACACGGGCTTCGGACGGCGGGTACTTGCCACGGGCGGGGGCGAGACTGCCGCACGCTACACTGGGATCAACGTCAAAAACGTCAAGTTCCAGGTTCTGGTCGTCTCGGGTACGGCTGCTGCAATCGCCGGTATGCTCTATGCGGGTCGATTGCAGTCGGGAAGGTTCCAGCTGGGCGAGGGCGACGAGTTGTCTGTGATTGCTGCCGCCGTGCTTGGCGGAACCAGCCTGTTCGGTGGAAAGGGGACCGTGATCGGCACCATCGTGGGCGCTCTGATGATCGGCATGATTAACAATGGCCTGATCCTGATGGGGCTGGAGTACAGCCAGCAACTCATTGCGCGCGGTGGGATTATCATCCTCGCGGTTGCCCTTTCCCAAAGGCAATGAATGAGTTCCCACCTGCCAACCATCACCGATGTTGCTCGTCGCGCAGGGGTGTCGACGGCATCGGTCAGCCGCGTGCTCAATTCTTCGGATCGGGTCAGCGTGGGACTGCGTGCGGCGGTGCAGAACGCTATTCTTGACGTTGGATATGTACCCAATGCAGCAGCGCGCAGTCTTCGGACAGCAAGTGCAGCCATCCCTTTGGCAGCCTCTCAAGGAGCTGCGTCTCCGGACCCTAAGAGCGGTAGCGCCAAAGGCTGGAGCGGCAAGTTTGACCGAACAAGGAAAGAAGAGGGAACCATGAAAGGACCAGCAATTTTTCTGGCGCAGTTCATGTCTGACAAAGCGCCCTTTAACACGCTGCCATCGATTGCAGGGTGGGCTGCGGGTCATGGCTACAAGGGTGTTCAACTGCCAACGGTCGATGCCGCCTACATGGACCTGAAAAAAGCGGCGGAGAGCAAGGACTACTGTCAGGAGCTGCAAGGCATTTGCGCGGAGCAAGGTGTTGAAATCACTGAGCTTTCAACGCATTTGCAGGGTCAGCTGGTCGCCGTTCACCCCGCCTATGATATGCAGTTCGACGCCTTTGCCCCGGCCCAGGTTCACGGCAATCCAAAGGCGCGGACCGAGTGGGCGATTGACCAGATGAAGCTAGCGGCCAAAGCCTCGGCCAATATGGGTTTTGGGGCTTGTGTTTCGTTCTCTGGCTCCTTGGCTTTCCCCTACCTCTACCCCTGGCCGCAGCGCCCGGATGGTTTGATGGATGAAGCCTTTGGCGAGTTGGCCAAGCGCTGGGGACCGATCTTTGACGCTTACGAAGACGCCGGTGTCGATGTCGCCTTTGAGCTGCATCCGGGCGAAGATCTGTTCGACGGCGCGACCTTCGAAATGCTGCTGGATCGCGTTGGCGGGCACAGCCGGTGTTGCATCAACTACGACCCGAGCCATTTCCTGTTGCAGCAGATGGACTACCTCGCCTTCATCGACATTTACCACGAGCGCATCAAGGCATTTCACGTCAAGGATGCGGAGTTCAATCCGACGGGCAAACAGGGCGTTTACAGCGGCTATCAGAGCTGGACAGATCGTGCGGGACGCTTCCGCTCGCTGGGCGATGGTCAGGTGGACTTCATCGGCATTTTCTCCAAGCTTGCACAGTACGGCTACGACAGCTGGGCGGTGTTGGAGTGGGAATGCTGCCTCAAGCATCCCGAGCAGGGCGCGGCGGAAGGTGCGCCGTTCATTACCGACCATATCATCCAAGTGACGGACGTGGCTTTCGACGACTTCGCGGCCAGCGGGACCGACCGGTCTGCGATCCGGTCCATGATGGGGCTCGACTGATCCATGGGGCGTGCGTTGAAACTGGGCATGGTTGGCGGTGGACAGGGTGCTTTTATCGGCGCGGTTCACCGGATGGCTGCGCGGCTGGATGGTCACTGGGACATTGTTGCCGGCGCTCTGGCCTCAACCCCGGAAAAGGCTTTGGCCTCGGGCGAGGAATTGGGTTTGGCGGCAGATCGGATTTACCCCGATTTCGCGACCATGGCGGCGGCTGAAGCAGCCCGTGAAGACGGCATCGACGCGGTTTCCATCGTCACTCCAAACCACGTGCATTACCCGGCTGCGAAAGCCTTTCTTGAGGCTGGCATTCCGGTCATCTGCGACAAGCCGCTAACCTCGAACGGCGAAGACGCGCGGGCGTTGGCAGAGGTTGCCGAGCACACAGGAACGGCCTTTGTTCTAACCCACAACTACACCGGCTATCCCATGATCCGGCAAGCGCGGGAGGTGATCGAGCGGGGTGATCTGGGGGATCTGCGGCTGATCCACGTGGAGTATATTCAGGACTGGCTGAGCGAAGATCTGGAAAGCGAGGGCATCAAGCAAGCCGAATGGCGCACGGACCCCAAGCAAGCGGGCGCGGGCGGGGCCATCGGTGACATCGGCACCCATGCTTTCAATCTGGTCAGTTTCACCACGCAAAAGCAGGTTGAGCGGCTTTCCGCACAGCTATACAGTTTTGTGAAAGGTCGTCGGTTGGACGACAACGCACACGTCATTCTAGACTACGCTGGCGGGACAAAAGGCGTTCTGCTCGCCACCCAGGTTGCGCCGGGCTACGAGAATGAAATCCGGTTGCGGGTTTCCGGGACCAAGGGGTCGATTGAGTGGAGTCAGTCCTCGTCGAACTACCTGCGCTATTCGCCTCTGGGCGCTGCGCCGCAGACCATGACCCGAGGCGGTCCGGTCGCGGGTGAAGCAGCAACAGCGGCGTCAAGAATTCCGGGCGGGCATCCAGAAGGCTATCTTGAGGCTTTCGCCACGCTCTATAGTGAAGCCGCGACGCTGATCCGCGGCGGCGCAGCCCCGCTCCTGCCGACGGTTCAGGACGGTGTAGACGGGGTCAATTTTGTCGAGGCTTGTGTCACTTCCTCGGCAAAAAATGGCGAATGGGTCAGCTGGGGCTTCCAGCGCGTCCGCAATGATAAGTTCACGCGCTAGCTCTGCCCAGACCAGACCGCCACCCCGGCAGATGCGATCAAACTTAGCGCGTTGGTAGGGCTGCGAGGCGGTCGACATCGGGGCAAACGCGCTAGGCGGCGCTTCACGCCATCGCCCACCCCGATCAACGCGATCGGTGTGGCCGTGACGGCGCTGTGTCGAGGTGGTCGGAGTGGGGCTAACGCGCGCGGTGTCGCTTCGTCCGTGGACGCGGTGGACGCTCATTTCCATTGTGGACTGCTCCCGAAAAAGTGGTCCATGTTTTGAGTTAGGATT
>JGI20160J14292_10003689_pt1 | contig 11594 bp, 3 predicted proteins | sample COG_10_FD_14292 | JGI IMG/M metagenome (IMG submission 14292) | reverse complement strand
ACCTGTAAAAATTGGCGTATCCAGTGTTCTTAATGGCACTTATGAATTAATTGCAACAACCAATGATATTATAGATAAAACAAATGGAAGCGTGCAAGATATATCATTATCAATAAATTATGATATTCCTATTATAACTTACAATGGTGAATACATATTAACAAAACATATTACAGGATCTAAACTTAATATTAATGATGCATCCTCGCATTCGATTTATTCAGAACATTTAAATAATAAAATTTTAAATACAAAAGATATATCGGGTGCTACACTAACAAGTACAAACATTGATTCAAACCAAGGTGTTGCATCGTCTATAACCTGCGAATCATTCAATACAACCACCACAAATATATATGCAAATAACGCAAATATAACTAACATTAAGAATACATTACTAGATATATGTGGTTCATTAAATATATATAACAATGCCAATTTTAAACTTATTTACCCTAATATATTAGATATTAGTAATACAGATACGGATATCATCAGACTGGTTGATGATAAATTCTTAAGTTATGAAAATAATACATTAGTAATTAATAAATCAATTAATACAGATATATTATATGTTAATGACTTATCTGTGAATAAACTTTGTCATAAACTTAGTGATTCAGATATATCATTTGATTTTGCAGATATAAGCAATATTACAATTAATAGAGATCTATTAATAAACACTCCTACGTATTATCATAATTTTAATAAACCTATAAATGGTGGTATCAAAATAAAGGACAATGGACACGTTTATTTGGCACATTATTATAACTACAGAAAAAGTGATTCTTTACATGACGGGTATCGTATGAAAATTACTAGTTATAAAACATCATTATATGATTCCGGATGGAACATTTCACTTAATACAGAAAATAATCTTCATTGTATAAGTGATTCATATATTAGATTATATCCACTTAAAAGCAACTATTCCAATGTCTATACAAATGTGTTTGAGATTGAAAGTCGTTATTTAAAATATAATACGATTGTGCCATGGATAAAAAATATGAATGATATTAGTAACGTGGAATATTTATCTAATATTATTTATAAAAATTCGAATAATTTTATACAGGTCTTAAGTTATTTTGCTTTATCTAAGTTCCCGGACAACGTAGAAAAATACCCAAATCTTTATATTATTAATCAACTTAAACCAAAATTATTTATTAAAGATATCAGTTATTCAAAATATGAAGCTGGACTAATAGCACAAGATCTTCAACAAATTACTGACTTATCATATTTGGTTTACAGCAACAATAATGATTATAAAAAAGAATCGGAAAAATTATTTATTAATTACAACGGATTACAACCCTATATAGCTGCAGCAATACAAGAGATTTATTTTATTGTTGAAAAATTTAATAGTGAGATAATTAATAATCAACGAACTATTTAAATATAATAACTACATATAATATTATGAGTTATTATACAGGTGGTAATACAGGTAATACAGGTAATACAGGTAATACAGGTAATACAGGTAATACAAGTAATACAAGTAATACAAGTAATACAAGTAATACAAGTGATACAAGTAATACAAGTAATACAAGTAGTTATAGAGGTGAAATTACCAATACTACAGCAAATGATGAAAAATATCAATATATATTTACGTTAGATAGTGATTTATCTGTTAATGATCTGCTTGCTGATTATGATTCATTAAGACGATACGTATGCAGTGGAGGTGAAGAAAAAACACAACCAACCAATATAAGTGAAATTTATGATGTCTCATCCATTAAATTTAATAAAAATCCATTAAATAAGAATGCTATGGATTTAAACAATAATAGTATTATTAATATTAATAAATTAAATTTTAAATCTCAATTTTGTAATTATTTTAAAATAACTCCAAATAGAAATTTACAATTTACTAATTTGAAACTAAAAACTAAAAATAATGCTAATTTATCTTTTGCAGTATTTGAATATAACACACTTAATAATGTATATAACGAAATTACTGATATATGCAACTCGTTATCACATACAATAGAACCTTCCAGTAATATAGTATTTAAATTTCCCACATTCCAATCCTTACCTTATTCTATTGAATTAGAATATTTTGATACTGATAATATTTTTGTTATAGATACTAGTTATAATATTAAATGGAGAATATATGATATTACAAGAACTAATACAGATACAGACAATTGGAATAATACAAGTGATATTAGTTTTGGTAATTACAGCATTAAAGGAATGAACAACGCACTTAAACAAATGATGCTCTCAAATAATATTCACTTATTCAATCAAGATCTAAATACTTATGCGTTAAATATAACCATAGGTGAAAAATATCCCAAATTTACATTGAGATTAACGAATAACTTTTATACATTGATAGAAATAGATCAAAACAGTACATTGTTTAATCTATTTAAATTAATAAATCCATCAAATAGATTTATTCAAGACAATTCATCTGTTAATATTAATACAGAATACGATCCGTTTTTAAACACACCTGTTAATTTAGATTATTCATATGACACATCTATTACCGGAACATATTATAACTTTGACAATATTTATAATCTAGATACAAATAATCCTTTAACAAACGCAAGTGGTGAAAATATCTCTGATGATGATAGGTTATCTAATATAGAAACTCGAACTTTATTTAAAGAACATTCATATTTTGATATTATATTTGATAATAGTAGTGTTAATTTTATTAAAGATACAATATCTGGCTCATTCATGGATACATATGATTCCAGTTATCAAAATATATTTATTTCTAAGTACGATATTAGTGAATGTGTATTTGGTACAGGAACAATGAACGATATAAGTTGTATTAACATTATCTCTAATAATATTGATTCAAGCAATATTACAAATAATGATGTATCCATTAATGTAATGTTAACAACAAACTATTTGGATATAAGTAGCATTTCTGTATCGCAAAATACCGATGTATCAAACAGTATAAATATTGAGAAAAAAACTAATTTACATAAAACACATATTAATGTTGCTAATAACCTATATAAATTAGTTCGGTTTGATATATCTGGCGACGTATCATTTTCAAATCTTAAATTTATTAGTTATAACAATCTCGAATTGTCGTTCAATGTTTATGAAATATCAAATAATAATTATACTATTCTAAGTAATAATATAAATAGTTTAACATATTCATCTTCATCAGACATATCAAGTTTGGTTTTTGAATTATACGATGCACAAAAAGTCGGGTTTAATTTTAAATATGATATAGTAGATTATGGTAATATATTTGAATTAAATGAAACAAATAATAAAATATACTATCAATCTAATCATACAGATTATAAATATAATGATTCATTCCGGTATTTTATACAAGCATCCATACCTTTAATTTCAGGTGAAACTACATATTATAATCTAGCTGACATCAATAACTTTTTAAAAGAAGGAACAGGAAATACAAAACATATTAGTTATTTCGATAAAGAAAGTGTTAATGCTACAAACGTAGATTTATTAGACACATCTGGTGTGTATGTAAATAGGTATGGTGTGGAATACAGATTAAAAATATGGCCAACCGGAACTACTTTTGGTAATAATTATATAAATGATGTTAATTTTGCCAATGACATTGATAAAAATATTGATTTTAATATATTAAGTGAAGCTTTATTTGCATCTACAGGTTATAATCCTATTAATAATTTTAACTTATTTGAAGACACCAATGATAATAAATTATTATTTGTTCTTGAAAGTTCTTCTGATACATCACATAATTTATTAAATAACTTTAAGAATAGTACCCACNTTGTCACCACCAGCTTTNANNATTCATTTATTAAAAATTTCTTTAAAACTACTACCCCAGATGTATATGGCATGGATAGTGATGCACAATTTCCATTGGATGTTTCGTTCATAACATTAAATAATATTGAAAATTATTATGAATTAAATTCTTTAATATCAAAAATTAATTATACAGGTAATACTGTTGATACAATATCGTTTCTTACTGGTGCAGGTGCCGGTCCATTATATGTATTAGATAAAATCGGCAATTCAAATATTGTGAAAAACGGAGATAGAACCGGAATTATACTAACAGTAAAAGATGAATTCTTAACTAATTTTAATGACTACATAAGTATTTATACAATAGATAATAATACAGATGTTGATGTATCAAATGTCTCGAAGGATTCAACCAAATGGAAATTTAACCAAACCTTTAAATATAAAAATAAATATTTTAAACATGAACAATATACCGATTATTTTACAGTAGAAAATTTAGCCGATGTTAATTTTAAACCGAAACAGCATTTTTTTATGTATGATACTAATGAAGTTGAAATAGACGATTCATCGTTCGTAACATCAACCATTAATTCTTATTTATACGACCCATCACTTACAAATACTACATCAATAATAAAAACTATATCTGGAGAGAATTTATATTGCGACAAACTGTCGCTACCAATAAATAATTTAACAAACAATCAAGATATATCAATAAATAACTTATATGTTAATAACAATTTAAACATCAATAATTTAAATCTAGATATTTCAAGTGGATTATCTATTTCCAATTATTTTTACGATGAATATTTACCAAATTCAGAATACGATTTATCTAATTCTGTTTTTAAACTTGCTTATAACTCAGATGTCTCGTATAACATGCATATATTAAGTGTAGTTGGTGACTCTTCTACAGACTCATCGGGATATGATGCCGGTTGGGAAATTGGACTAAGATTTAATAATGATACAAATTTAAATCGCATCTCAAATAAACAGAATATACGCTTAGTTCCATCGGCAATTTATAAAAATAACACAACAGATATAAGTTATAATTGGAGAAATGATGCCAACATAAGTGACGGTCTTTCATCTTTTCAGATTGATTCAGATTTAGTTCTATATAACAGTAATTTTGTATTGGCGGATGAGCGTTATATATCAAACTCTACCGATATATCTGACGCGCTTGAAAAAGTCTGTCAATTAAATCCAAAAATATACACTAAAAAAAATTATACAACACAAGAACATGTTCATGATCAAATAGATTTTAGTGATAATAACATAAATAACATTTCTAATTTGTATACAGACTCGGGTTTTACCGCACAAGATATTTCGAATGAGTGTAGCGATTTGTCTCATGTAATTATAGGAAATACTGATGCACCTATGTATGTTGATAACACACAAATAGATATTTATTTATGTAAATCTATTCAAGAACTATATCAACGTCTTCAAAGAATATCAATTAAAGTAAATAATTTACCTGAACCTGAACCTGAACCCGAACCTGAGATTCATGAACCCGAACCTGAACCTGAACCTGAATTCTTCGAATAAAATTTAATTAACTATATATAATATTTTAAAACATTATATATAATGTCAAACAACGTTGATTTATACTATTACAAAAACATTATGGTTCAATATACAGATATATGTATTAATGAATTATCTGATGATTATAATACATTAAAAAATTACGATATTAACGGAACAGGAAATGAACCACCGATTATTAAAGAGTTTGATGTTTCAAGTATATCTTTTAATATAGATTCAACACATGTTAACGGAATACAATTAAATAAAAAAAAAATAAAGGATGTCAGTTCTGTCTATCTACCTTGTATTTATTTAAATAAATTAAAATTTGATTTCAAAAGAGATGTTAGTTTAAATAATTTTAAGATAATTGATAATTACGAAAATGATCTATCATATTCCATAGTGAATGCCAATGGCGTTCCTGGTGCTTTCAATTCAATTCATAATATTAACTCATCGTCCCTTACAAGAAATATTTTAACAATTGATTTTTCAAATAATATATCTATTCCTTATAAAATTACATTTGATCGTTCAAAAAACAATCGCATTTTTAAATTTAACAACAATAATATTATTGAGTCTAACATATTAAGAGAAAAAGTAAATAATAATTTTAATTGGATTAATTCTCCGTGGAAACAAATTTCAATAAGTAATGAAACACTTTCCTTAACCGATATATCTGTAAATAGACTTAATGATTTATTGTCAAATGTAGTTAATCAACAAAATAGACCTATATTTCCCTCAGATTCTTCTGCCATTGAGATTCATTCATTAGAGAATGGCAATATTAATTGTGTCATCAATCTTAAATACAAGGGATACACAGAAGACGAATTTGACAATTCTGATTTCAGCTATAATGATTCAAGTTTCGTAACCATCCCTATAGGCGATATTAGTTATAATTATTATATTAGCACCAATCTGTATTTAGATTCATCTAGTTCATTATTTAAATACCTTAAGTTGTTTCAATCAAGCGACCCATCGCTATCAGACCCATCATACGTTGTTACAAATAACATCAACGAAACAGCAATTAAATTACCGTTAGATCAAGACATCTCTTTTAATTTTACTTTTAAACCATATTCAGAAACTGATACAGACATTTATTACGGAACATCATTAAATAATTTTAAATATTATACATCTATTAATAATTTAATTGATAAAATTCCTATAAAAGATCATTGTGGAAATGATATAAATTACTCTTCTAGCGATTTATCTGTCTCATATATAATATCACCTACATCATCAACAATATTAAGTATAGATAATTCACCAATAATTTATGAGGAAAATAGTAAAATAAATATGAAATTTAATAAAATTAAAAGTAAAATTATTAATGCATCAAACATAGATGCTAAAAAATTAGTATCAAATAGTTTGGATATCTCAAGAATAGATTGCAGTAATATTACAATTAATTCGTTGATTCCTAAAGACACATCATTAAATTACGATTTCGAACCATCACAAAATTTTATTTCAAATAATTCTAACCATATACTTGTTGATGCAAGTCATAATCAATTTTGCTCTAATTATTCAACTATTAAACAATATAATACTAATAATTTAAATATAATCAACTCTTTAAATTATGATTTTAGTTCTACTATAGTTAATAGTGTTGACACTAGTTATGCATATATATTGTCATATAATTCAAAGAATATTATTTGTTATGATAATTGTTCTAGTATTTTATCTTTTGGAATATCTTCTGAAGGAATTAATAACAATATTAATTTCGATATTAAAAAAAATTTATTGATAAACAACAACACAGCCACAGGAAACTTCGAATCCACCACAACGACACGAACTAATGGTATTGATTCATCATATGATATAATAACACCATATACAGCAGATATTAATACTATTAGAGTTAATGATATATATATAACGTCTGATGATAGACTTAAATATGATGAAAAAGACATAAGTAATGCGATGAATACAATTGAATTACTTCAGTCTAAAATATATGTAAAAACAAATACTAATACTGTTGAGACTGGATATATAGCACAAGAAGTAAAAAATATAACTGATCTATCATACGTAGTTGATATATTTAACGGTACTTATTATTTAAATTATACTGCTATACAACCATATCTTGTAAAATCTATTCAAGAACTATATAGTATCATTTTAGCTCAAACTGGCACTATCAATGAATTAAAATCTGAATTACAATCGTTACAATGATAAATGATTAATTATTAATTATTAATTATTAATTATTAATATATTGATAATTAATATGTCTGGATACATAACTGAAATATATGATGTTTCTTTTATTAAATTAATGACTGATGGTAGCGGTATTAATATGAGTGGGAAATCTTTATTTCATGTTGGAAGTTTGAATTTTAGAAATAATGATGATTTTTTGTATTATAAAACTAAAAATATTTTTGATCAAGGTCTATATGCTGAATCTCATAAATTTGATGCAAGTCTTATAGATGTTAGTCTTATAAACTATGAGTCTAATACATATAAATTGACTACTAATGACGTAAGTATCAATAATATTAATTGTCAATCAGTCAATGTGACCAATAATTTTTTTGTTAATAATGATATTTCATTTAATCGAAAAAATATATATAATTATAATAGTACAATTTCTGATATTAGCGAAGTAAGTTGTAATAGTTTTGATAGTTATGAAGTTTCAGCTAATAATATTAATATATACAATAATTTAAATGTATACAACACGTGTTTTAAATTAAATAAGAATAGTAAATTAATTGATATTAATGAAAATAATATTATTACATATGATGGTTCAATGTCAATAGGTGACAATGAAATTAATACTACCACTATTTATGGTACTCTAAAATGTAATACAATATCAATAACAGGTGCTGTCATTAATGCCGATGATTATTATTATCCTTTTTATTATCAAGAGAAATATGAAAATAATACAACTCATGATATGGGATCTGCATATTTTGGGACTATCGAAGTAAATTATTTAACTAATAATTCTGATGACAGATTAAAGCATAATGAAACCTCGATTACTAACGCACTTGAAACTATATGTAAAATAAAACCAAAAACTTATATTAAGAATAATAGCATAATTGAAAATGATATTATTAAATCTAAACGATGTTCGGGTTATATTGCCCAAGATATATCTAACGATATTCCAGAATTAAATCATGTTGTCAAAAATGGAAAAATACTAGCATTGAAGTATACAGAAATACAACCTTACATAACTAAATCTATACAGGAACTTGATGTGTTAGTTAATAACATTAGTAATGAAATTAATATAATTAAAAAACAAGTAGAAACTATTGAGAAAAAATAAATAGATATATATATGTATTATGAAAAATTAGTTTCAGTTAAAACTACACCTTATGATATATCAAAAAATTATTATTTCGATAGAATTAAATTAAAACAAGAAATTGATGCAGGATTTACAAAAATACCTGCAGGCGATAATTTAATAGATATGTCATATATTCAATTTGAGAATAATTATATTCATAATAACTCGTTAGGTATAGATTGCTGTGGTAATAGTATAAATAACATTAAATATATAGATTTCAGTTTAAATGTTGTTAAATATTTACAATTTATTTTTGATAGAGAAATAGTCTTAAACAATATTCAGTTTAAAAATTATGTACTAGGTGATGTGTCTTTTGTTTTATGGAGAAGATTACCTGTGTTTCAAGATAGATACTATGACCTCTCTAAATCTTTACCATACCGTATAATAGGCGATAGTAAACCTGCCAATATACAATCAATTAATAATATAGAAGGGAACCTCTCCCATGATTATGTCTTTGAATTCTTCCCATCGCAAACCGTTCCAAAATATATGTATTATGAAACGTATACATCAAATGATATATTTAATATTGAAAATTTTAACCTTAATAATATTAATGATCCATCATTCATAATGTATTATACAAGTAATAAGGATGATATATCATCTGTATATTTAAATCCTGATAGGTATCAGGATAATTTTACGAATGATTTGAGTAATGTTGCGTTGGATGCTAGTTCAGTAGACAGAACATTCTACGGAGTAAATGTTTCATTAAAACAAACACAATATTCTTATATAACTGATTCAAGCAACTTATCTATTGAAATACTTAATGCTTTATTAAACGACCTATCAGGTGATATTATTCCAGATGGTGTATTTGATACCAGTATCAATAAATATCCCATTCAAATTGACAATACTTATCCTAATTTTAAGTTCCAGTTTAGTAACGACACTGATACTTCTAATATAAATATTAGCAGCGATTCAAAATTATTAAAATATCTTGGAATTAACAATGACATCAGTTATAACGAAAATATTAACTTTACTTTTAATGAAAAACCTAAAACAAAGATTCAAATATCTAGAACACCAATGGAACTAAACATTAATGATAACAATTATAACAATAACATTGAATTTATAAATTATAATCAAATAGATTTTATAGAAAAACGTCCCATCACCAACGGAAGCAATACTGATATATCAAATAATGGACCTAAAAATTATGAATTTATTATTAAAGATGATGTTAATGAAATTATACTCAATACACCAAGCAGAGAAATAATAAAAAGAACGAATGATGGCGTAGTATTAGACTTATCTAAAATAGACATTTCTTTTGTTATTACCGACGAACTTAGTTTCAATTCTATAGAACCGTCTAATATTACTATTAATTGTTTATCAGGTATCATTAATACACTAGAAACCACGGATATTTCATTTTCTTTAGGATCAACATTTACCGTAAGTGACCTAAGTATAGATACGCTTATTGTTAATAACAAATGTGATATTATTTATAGTAATATAAATAAATTAGATGCAAGTAACTCAACTATAAATTATTTAGATTTATCTAATACCACTATCACTATTAGTAGTAGTGATATAAGCAAAAGCTACATTAACTTTATTGATAGAAATAGTTACTACACTTATTTAAAATTTGAATTTAATACCCCTACAAATAACGATTTGTCCATTAATAAACTTAAAATACAGGATTTAAACAATTTAGACGTATCGTTTACAGTAAGAGAACTATCAAATAATAACTTTTATGAACCTATTTCACCAGATACTAGTAATTGTTTTACAGGTACATTTAGCAAGGATAAAAAAAATTTCATTCTTGAACTATCTAACCACACATTTGTAACCTCATTCTCTTATGAACGCAATGAAAAAATTTTTAATATCGACGATAGTAATAACACTATTATTTATTCCATTGACGAAAATAAATTAGCAAATGATGTTTCTGTAAATGATATATGTTTAAACAATTATGTTTTTAAAATAAAATTACCTGAAGGTAATTGGAGTATATCTGAAATTAATGCTTTACTTGCAGAAACCAGCGGTAATTATTATAGTCAAGAAAAAAATGTATCCATGAATGTAGAAGCATATAAAACATCCGGTTCTTTAACTGATATTAGCAATGTGCAATCGACAAATATTAGTACAGACGGATTAAAACCAAGAAATACACATTTTAATAAATATGTTCCTTTTACTGCCCTTTATATTAATAATAAACCTTCACTAATAACGTCGTTTGATTATCAAATACATGATATATCTGGACATAGACAACCCAATAATATTTATACGTTTTACGATAAAAGTACTTTCTTAGAATATTTCTTTGACCCTAGTTATCTTGTTCCTTATGATTCATCAGGTAACGAAATCAGTGGCGGTATTATACCAGATAATTTTATATCGTATAATTGGAATTATCCTACAAGTTACAATAGTATCAAACGTTTGGGAAGTAACGTAATAAGTCATCAGACGAGAGAAGATGGTGATATTTCTAATAGTCATTATCAAAATATTTTATTTAATTTAAAAATGGATTCCTTCAATCTATACGCCATTTACGACCCTTCGACCAATATTAGCGATGGTTATGATATTAGTTTAGGAAATAATATACCTTACGATAAAGAAACCTTTGTATATGACCATTATAAACGTTACGATAATGATGCTAATAAATTTATCAATTATGAAGACTTAATTCCTGACCTTTCAACCAATACGCCGCGATATGAGATATCCAATAATTGTGTTCCTATATTAGATACATCTATCA
>JGI20160J14292_10003673_pt1 | contig 11613 bp, 10 predicted proteins | sample COG_10_FD_14292 | JGI IMG/M metagenome (IMG submission 14292) | reverse complement strand
TATTAAAAATGGAGCCACCTGTCAGGGTCGAACTGACGACATCCTCATTACAAGTGAGGCGCTCTACCAACTGAGCTAAGGTGGCAAAGGTTGTTACTATAAATATCTGAGGTTTCAAAGACTAATCATTTAAATACAACTAGAACTTCACGACTCGTATACTCCCTTTTTTTTGATGTTTAAATTGAGGTTTATGTGCTTGTTTGCGTTTGTTTTTTGACACTAATAATTAATGTGATGGTTCACTGACAGAATAATTTAGATTTACGCAAGCTTTCCTACCAGTGGAATTGCTTTGTTGAATTAAAAGCCTTGATGTGAGTGGTTTTAATTCACATTATAAAAGATTAGTATATTTAATAAGCCTAATAACCCCATTATCAAATGAACTTCGCGACCTCAATTTCCACATGTATGTCAAAATACGCCACCTTCAGTGGCAGAGCATCAAGAAGTGAATACTGGTGGTTCTATTTATTTGTACTATTGATGAGTTGGGGGGCTACTATTGTTGGGTCATCGATGTTTGGGGTTGGCGACCCTATGAAAAATATTTTGTCATTCTTAGTGAATTTAGTCTTTCTTTTACCTACACTATCATCAGCATGCCGGAGGTTGCATGACACAGGAAGGAGCGGTTGGTGGATGCTGATTTCATTTACAATTATAGGACTAATACCTCTTGTCATTTGGTTTGCTAGCAATACAAAGCCAGCGGGTGACAAATATGAGGTCTGATCGTTTAATAATCCTTGCATTAGGCTGTACCAAAAGAGTTCTTTTCAGGCATAAGTTAAGATTTGCGAAGCCCTAAAATACAATCTCTTGTGTAGCCAAATGTGAGAGACCGTAGAATTGCTTTACCAAAATAAAGTTGGAGTTACCTGTCAGGGGCACGCCGACGACACAATCAATAAAAGTGAGACACTCTACCAACTAATCTAATGTGACGGAGGCGAGGTGAAGACTAGCATTTAGCCAAGGTGAGAACACTAGATTAAAAGTTTTATACTAATAGGAGCTTGAATAAAGCTAAATCTAGGTGATTGAGAATATAAGAACTAATCAACAATAACCAAGTGATAATTGTATGAATCCTGTTATAAATTCCTGTCCCTGAGTTACTTGGGGGTTTACTTTACCACACTAAAAATGGAGCCACCTGTCAGGGTCGAACTGACGACATCCTCATTACAAGTGAGGCGCTCTACCAACTGAGCTAAGGTGGCGACCGATTTTTAAAATACTAAAAAAAAAGAAAAAATCAACAGGATAGTCGAGAATCTTTCTGGTTTATTTAAAATAGTTTAGGGTGAATGGACCGCAATTGAGTCATGCACAATTTCTTGAATGGACCGGTTTGGTGAAAGTTTGGCTCGTTTTGATACTTCATGTGCCGTCCTAATTAGCTGTGAGTTAATCAGTCGATTCACCTCTGCCCAGGATGTTTCTTCAATATCTTTGGTGTAGGCTAATCTCGGGTCAGCGGTGTTCAAGTGGGATTTTAAGAGACGCAACTTTGCCTTTTCAACATCCTTAGAAAAACGCAAAGATAACCATTTAGATATTTGGCCTAAACTCCAGTCTGTTGCAGGTTCTTCCCGTAGGGCAATCCATGGTTCTTGGCTCAACATGCGATCATGCATGGAAGTTCTTATTTCTAAAACTTCGAAGTAGAAGTCATTTACATCTGCTGGTTTACGATTGGAAGTCTGGTTGGAGCGGTTAATCGAACATCCTCCCATTAAAATAAGAATGATTAGGGCAAAAATCTTCATACAACTAACCAATTATCTCTTTTATCCCATGTCAAATTAAGGTGGGTCGTTTGTTAGCAAGTGTAATAACTTTTTTTTAAGAAAAATGCTTGTATTAATGCAAGTATGTATTTATACTAAGTATAATCATTAATTGGAGGTTATTATGAAAATATTAAAATTGGTCTTGGTTATCATTATCTCAATCACCCCGTTTTCAGTAGGTTTTGGTCAATCTACATATGAACCTGATGAGTTTTATTCGTCACAAGGAGACAGTAACCTGAGGAGTGGAAGCGATTCATTGTCTGATTTGATAAGCAATCTTGATCGCTTCAGTCGTATAGAGGATAACGAAACAAAGAAAATCCTAAGAGGTAGCATTGCTCAGGTTTCATGGGCTAAAATGAATAATGTTCGAAGAAATGTGGATCAGGCTAATTTGAAATTGCATTACGCACTTAATGAAGAAAAAAATGAGTTAAGGTATATCTATAAGAAGAAAGCTCTAACCCGTGTAAATGAGCTCGCGGTAGCAAAAGCTTGGTGGGACAGTCCAACCTGTAAGAGACAAATACCTCGAAGGGATTGGTTTAATTTATCCGCTGAAGAGCGGGCAATGTATAGCCATAGATATATGCAATATCACAATCCTGAATTATTTGAGTCTATTAATGAGATGACATTAGATATTCCAGAGTCCGAATATGCAATGGCATGGAATATTCGACACCTGAGTAACCCGGGAGTGCCAAGTTGGAAAGAGGTTAAAAATTTTAAATCCAAAAATAACTTCCGAAAATCCTACTATTCTCACAAATTGGCGAAGGTTAATCCCAAAATTTTTATTTCTGAGGAAGAATTTGCCAATGCATGGGAGATTGCCCAAATCGGCATAAGTAATCCAGTTCGTTGGGATCAGGTTTTAGATTCCAGTAAGCAATCAAAATTCAGGAAAAATTATTTAGCACTGAGGGAAAAGCAATTGGACAGTTCGATTCTACCCCTTGGGCGTTCTAATGAAGAGAATACAGATATGGTGGCACTCGCATCTCTAACTACTAAGAAATAATCTGACCTTTTGTTAAACTACAGTACTTTAAAATTCCACCAGTTAGGCTTCACAGGTGAAGATTTTGTCTGGGCTAACCCACTTTTCCAGAAGTTCGAAACAAGTATGTTTCAACCTTTTTTCCGTATTTTCGCGATAGGCAATAATTCCACCTTTCGATTCCAAGTCTGAGGCAAATAACGGTTCCTCTGGGTAATGCTTTTCCATTTTTTTAAAGAAACCATGAGGCATACGAAAAGCTCCCAGACTGACCGAGTGAATGGTATGTTCAGAGAGGGTTGTAAAAATATTTTCAAAGAGCTTGGCATATCGATCCTTAAAACCTGTACAGTCGATCAGTGGGTCGATTCGTAAGCCAATTTTCCATCCCTGTTCTGCAAGTTGTAACATTGCCCGAATCCTGGCATCCACACTGGGTACACCATGTTCAAGTTGGGTACTAATTTCTTGGGGTGTAAAACTAAAGGCAACCACCGCCCGATTCAAGGGCTCCGTGTCGCGCAGTACCCGAGTTGCCACGCTCTTGGTCCTTAGTTCGATCCATGCATTGTCCAGTTTTTTAAAAAAAGGAAGGAAGTGATCGGCAAAGCCTGTGACAGACTCGAGAGCCAAACTATCACAATCATAGCCGGAAAAAAACCAGCTCGGTTCTTCGGGAGTTTTTGTCGCTCTTAGAATTTCCTCTTCAAAATCCTCAAAGTTTACAAACATGAGGTAGTGGGCGGAGGGATACATACCTTGCAAAAAACAATACCTACAATCGTAGAGGCAATTGAGGAGGTGTGAAAAATAGAAATTCCTGGTTCCACCCACACCATAGCTTGGAGGAATCGGGTGTATCAGTTTACCAGTTTGCTGGGCAAGGATGAGGGCAGGCTTTTTTTTCTGAAGCCGAAAACTTTGACCGGCCGGATTAAACACCTCTTTATAATGTTTGCAGGGAAGAACTGTTGCACGGGGAAACCTCGCCAAAATTTGCTGACTCCTTGGGTGATCTCGAATCCCGTCTTCCATATAAATTACTTCAATCATCTGAGTTGCCGGTTTGGTTCCATCCAATGTTTAATGTCCGAGATTACCTGAGCGCCATCCTTTGCGGATTGGGCAATAGACTCGATTTCTCCCAGGGATAATTCAAGGGCATTGGCCTGACGGACTAAGTCGTGCAATTGATGGGACCTGGTCGATGAAAAATGATGCATGCCAAGTACTTTCTCATAGGTATTCGATACCTCAGGCTCTTGTTGCATTTCAAGGCTGATTTTTTCCATTTGCTCAACGAAAAGGGCAATGCCCTTAAGATTCGGTTCTATCAACCCTGGGACATCCTTTGGCGAGAACTGTGATAGAGGGGAAGATGGATTGTCTGACACAACTTTGATAACCTGGGTTAGCTCACGAGTACTTGCACCAACTACCGCAGCATAAAAGGCATGGGCTTCCATATCGTATCCAAGTGCGGGTTCATAGGACGAACTCGGTTGAGAACAGGTTTTTAGGCAGGTCACCGGAAAATCGTGGTCATAAATTTGCGGGGGGTAAAAGCAGTTTTCGCTTAAGTCATCCTCGATCTTTCCGGCAATAAATGTTTGTCCTATTTCCAGGCTTCCGTGCCCGGCAATCCCCAGGTTCATCCATGCCTGATTAGGTGAAACATTTTTAGTTTTTAAGAAATTAACAGCTTGGCTTGTTTGCTCACGTCCCATTGCTGAGATGACTAATTTATGATTATCTTTTTGATAATATGGAAAGGGCTGACTGCTGACTTTTTGCAATTCATAAAATTCAATAATGGGCTGGGCTTCCCCAGGAAAGGCGATCACGAAGTTCATACTTAAGGTAGACAAGTCCGATTAGCCCGGAGTTCCAAATAATTTTTTTTGAGATCACCATACTTTTGGGCGGCTTCATACTTCTCTCTTTTGATTGATCCTTGCTCCAAAACCGAGCATTTCTCAATGATGACATCCAAGGCTTGTTTGCGTTGTTGATCGGTTAGGTCTGAGCGTTTGAGGATTTTCTCTAAGGCTTTAATTCGAAACCTGTCCATTCCCCAGGTTGTGGTAGAGAGTTGGTCAGAATGTCCTCCGTGTTTACGGACCAATTTTTCTTCCGTTAATCCGATGGGATGATCCAATAGTAAGCGTAACCAAAAGTCATAATCCTCACAGACTGGCAAAGATTCATCAAACCAGCCAACCGATTCAAAAACTGACCGGTGTAAAAGAACTGAGGACGGACATATTAAACAGTTTTTTAAACTTCGTTCCCACAATCTATTATTTGATTTGTCTAGGTATGCGGGTGGGATGACCTCGTTTCCTAGGCGTATCCATTTTTCAAGAGTGTGTACAGCGAGCAATTCTGGGTTTTGATCGATGTACTGGACTTGTCTTTCCAACTTTTTAGGTTCCCACTCGTCATCGGAGTCGAGCAGGGCAATCCATTCACCCCTGGCTTGCTTGATTCCCCAATTTCTTGCAGCGGAAACTCCTAAGTTCTTTTCTCTTCTTAGGCAGTGGACTTCTGGATTTTCGTGGAAATCAGAAAGGTCTGGGGAAGAAGACGAACCATCATCCACCACTAAAACCTCATCTGCCTGGGTCGTTTGCTTACTCACCGAACACAAGGCTCTTTTGAGTAAGTCTGGACGGTTGTAAACCGGGATGACTACAGAAATATTCAAAAGTATGCCATCCGTTTGATAGGCTTCCCGAATGTGGGAAGCTAGGGAATTAAAATACCTTAACTGTAACCTCAGCTCCTTCGAACCCCGGGGCACTGATGACTAACTTTCCTTCACCAGCTTCGCCGCCTTTGATCGGGATATTTACGGTCATATCACCTTCGGCAATGATGGCCTCAGGCATGATTACGGAATTAGGAATGTTAGTCTTTACATCGATAGGCAGACCGCCAGCAGGAGCTTGGTAATCAATTTTGAAAAGCAAGGTTGCGGTATCTCCGGATTGAATCTCCAATGAGTTTGGACTTACACCTAAGCGGCTTTCATCAACTCGGAAGTTTCCAAGATCAAGGGCACCGTGTGCTCCTCCAACCAATTTAACTGGATAATCAAGACCGGAGGGGAGGGCGGGAACAACAAAACGCAATTCATTTTCCGATAAGTAACGGGTAGTTGCATCCTGTTCGCCAACCTTGATCGTATCATATTTGGTAAGGCCTCTCCCTTGAACGGCAATTTCTGCACCTACGGGGCCTCGGTAGGAAGCAAGGTTGCCCACATAGCGGTTTTCCAGACGAAAGACTTGAAGGTCACTGGTTACACGCCGTTCAGAAACATTTCCATTGTCGAGTACGCTGGAATAGACCGCTTCAAAATAGTAGGTAGCTTCGTCAAATCCGGAAGGAAGTTTATAATCACAACTCCACAGCTCTTCATTAAGATCATCCTGTACCATGACCAATTTTTCTCCCCCAACCACGGCAAATACTTCAACCGTCTTGGTCTTGATCCCCCGGTCCTGGATTTCAAGTTCGGTCTGTAAGGTATAGATACCAGATGGATTTTGGCTGACATTCTTGGATGTCAGGTTGATGAAGTTAGGTTGGCGGCAACCTGAAATAAGCCACAAGCTTGCTGACAGAATGCTAAAAGTAATTAATTTGGAGACGAATTTCATGATCATATGAATCAAACGGGTGAAGATTTAGATACCTTGGTGTTAAACAAGGAAAGAGCTGGGCGCAAGAAACTAGCGCTCGGATTGTATTTCCATGTTCCATTTTGTTCCACGACCTGCGATTTTTGCGCATTCTATCAGGAAAAACCAAGCAAAAAGGGGATTGAATCTTATTTTCGTGGATTGGAGATGGAATTATCCCGGTTTCCTCCCGACCGTTCGATCTCTACTATATTTGTTGGCGGAGGAACCCCCGGGCTTCTTCAACCCGATGATTTGGATCGTTTTTGCAACCTGGTAAACTCTGCGGACCTGGAAAAAGATTATGAATGGTCCATCGAGCTGGCTCCCTCAGAAATTAATCCCGAAAAGCTCGATGTTTTGAAAGGATATGGGGTCAACCGTATATCAATGGGGGTACAGACCTTTAATCCGACTTTTATGGATGCCCTTGGACGTAAGCATCCTGTGGAGAAAATTTATCAGGCCTATCAATCGATTCGGGATGCGGGCTTTCAATCTGTAAATCTCGATCTGCTCTTTGGTGCTCCTGGTCAATCACTTAAGGATTGGGAGAGCGACCTTGCCCAGGCTCTGGAATTACAACCTGACCATTTATCAACCTACTGCCTTACCTTTGAGGAAGATACCGCGATGTTTCTTCGTTTATCCCAAGGCAAAGCTAAGATTGATCCCGAGCGCGAGGCAGAGTTCTATGAATTTGCCTGGAATTATTTACCTGCTCATGGTTATGAACAGTACGAAGTTTCTAACTACGCAAAAACGGGCCATGCCTGCCGTCACAACCTTCATACCTGGGGGATGCACGAATGGATCGGCTATGGTCCATCCGCCTGTACTCAGTATCAGGGGGCGAGAAGAAAAAATATCGCCAACCTTGAAAGCTGGGCAGAGGGGATGAAGCCCGGCAATCAACCAACCTACATGGAGGAGGAAACTTTGAAGCCGGAGGAATTCGCTCATGATGCCATCCTCTTTGGCTTACGAATGAACCAGGGAATATCGATTCCCACCATCGCCCAGCAGTTTGATTTATCCCAAAATCTATTTTCTGAAATTGGAAAGTTCCTGGATCGTCTCGTTGGTGAGGGCTTGGCAAGTAAGGAGAGCCTTCGGACTACAGCCTAACAGGGAAGGGTAGAATTCTTTGCGATGCCATCGCCTGCGATCTGCCAGGTTTAACTACTTTCTAGTCCAGTGCTTTATCCAAATGTCCGCTTGCTTCGTCCAGTCCGCCCGGCCTGGCCCGTGTCAGCCAAAGTTGTTCGAATTCGCTGACCATGGCATTCTTGTCGGGGTGGTAATATTCCCGACCTTCAAGCATCGCTTTTCCACGCTCCAAGGAAAACCGGGTCATTTCCATCCCAAGTTGTAATTCTTTCCTGCTTGATGAAATTTTGCCGTGCGTATCAACCGCATCGATTTCTCTTTCGCATTCATTCAGGTGGGCGAGCCCGGCACCCATTTTTTCAATGCTTCCATGTTTCTTTAAGAATTCTTTAAACCTTTCCTCTTTGGATCCGAAAAGAAGAGTCCAATGCAGGCTGGAATTGGCCACATAGGAATCCATTGCATTATCCAGTTTGCCCAGTTTGAGAATCGAATGCCCCAAGCGTGCGCCCGGGCATTCATAGACCCAGGCATCAATCGCTTCTGCCAGTTTTTCTTCAGGTAGAGATTGGCCCGACCAACTCCACTGAGCTGCCTGGAGAATCCCTGGATACATCGTCGGCCAGGGTTGGTGGTTTCCACCATCTCCCCAACTGGTCAGTAAAATCCCCTCCGCCCCATGTTTTTTTGCCTGTACGCAGGCGAGTTCGATATTCTTCTCGGCAATGGGCCAACGGCCAGTAAAACTTTTCCAGGTTGCAGTTCCTGGAGCTAGGCAAAACTTTAGCCCACATGCCGCCACCGCCCGTGCCTGTTCCTCATAGGGATGACTGGGTTCATACCCCCAGATGATAGGGGATGCATGCTTGTCCAAAAGACGAGCGTTTGCGGTATCCTCCAATAACACATCCGACCAAAATTGCATATGTTTGCCGTGCTTTTCAACCAGCTTACGGATACCTTCTAGATGCTCGAGGTATACCGATCCCTTGCCCATTTCCTCAACCCTTTTTCTGCTCCACCCCTGACCAAGTTCCCATGGTTCATCCAGTCCCACATTGAAGGATTTTGAGCTAAAGTTCGGAAGGTATTCCGCATAGAGGGAATCGATGAAGTCCAAACTTTTCTGGTTCGGTTTAAGAGTGGTTCCATGGTCTCTTTTGATGTACGGATCTTCGCGGACAAATCCATCCGGGCATTCCGCCATGTGTTTGTAGGCTGGGTGGCGCAACCAACGTTCAAAATGCCCGAAAGAATTAAGGTTAGGTACCAATTCAATAAATCGGTCCTTACAATAGCGATCAATCTCCTGAATCTCGGCAGGCGATAGGGGAGTTGCATTCCTCCATACTGTATTATGATCCTTAAATTTAAAGGTATGCTCGATATAAAGTTGCAACTCATTGTACCCCAAAAGGGCGAGCAGATCGACCAGGCGAAAAAGCTCCTGCATCGTGGGTACCTTGCACCGGCTAATATCGAGCATGAATCCACGCCTTCTGAGCACTGCTTGGTCCGTTATTTTGAGGCAGGGCAGGGTATTACCTGGTTCTTCAAACCTGAAAAGTTGCCAAATTTTTGAAAGGGCCCGGAATACACCATCTGCACGCCCGGCAAGAAGAGAGATTTTTCCCCCTCGCATCTCGATATCATATCCATCGGCCGGGATGTTCGCATCCTTATAAATTAGCAAGTTTGCCTGGCTCGTTGACTCCGGGATCTTGATTGCCAAGTCTTCCTTCCATACCCGTATTCCTTCGCCCAATTCTTTATCATCGCAATCAATCCACCAAGTGTGGGGAACCGGGAAAACTCCCTCCAATTTTATAATTTCCCGGGGAGTGGGAAAAAGGGCGGGCTTCATCATTTTATTTTCCTCGGCAGGAGGACTCCACAGCCCCAGGTAAGAAATACCGTAACCGGCCATGCCCATGCGGTATTGATTTGAATTCCCAGCTTTTCTCCCTCCACCTTTAATCCGCTCCACTGTGCTACCTGTTCATAGGATAAAAGATCGAAGTTCAAAAGGATTTGATAAAGGTCAGGCCGCAGGTAAGCCACCAGTGCAAAAGACAGGGCAAATCCAATGCACAATCCCTTGGCACTTGCCCGGGGAGTAAGTAGCGAGGCGAGGAACATGCCCAGCATCGGACCGGTGGTGTAAGAGATCATCCCAAAGGCGAGCACCACCACATTTACTTTGCCCCTCAACTGGTCAAGTTCCACTGCAAATCCGGCCAGTAAAATTCCCCAAATCAAAACGAGCATACGGGAAAGGAATAGATCTTTGGCATCCCCTCCTTTTTTATTACCCTTTCCGTCCCGTATAAGGGAAAGGGTGGTCTGGGAAAGGGCAGCCAGGATAGAATCCAGGCTGGATATGGCAGCGGCAAAGATTCCGGCGAGGATCAACCCGCGCAGCCCAGCCGGCAGTTCCGTAACTATCCAGACCGGAAACACATAATTTCCATCCTCGGAAAAGATTGCGGGCTCAGTGCCCGCCATCCGCATGGGTTCGTAGTATGCATACAGAGCGGTGCCCACAAAAAGCATCAGGGTGGTGAGTAAAAGTGCTGCCGAACTGGCGATCATGGCTTTGCGAGCATCGGAAGCATCCCGACAACAAAACATTCGCTGGGCATTTAATTGATCCACCCCAAAAGCACTAAGGTTCTGGAAGGGCACCGCAATAATCGCTACCCACAGGGTAAAACCGACTGCCGGATCGGTGGTCAGGTTAAGCAGGGTAAATTTACCCGCTTCTCCCGCCGTATCCATCATTTGAGTCCATCCGCCATCGAGATGCGAAATAATCCAGCCCAAAGAAAAAAGCCCGGCTCCGACGAAAAGAAAGAACTGCATTACATCCGTCCAGATAACGGTTCGCATCCCCCCCATCCAGGTCCATCCCACTGCAAATAGCCCGATGATCCATATACAATGTTCGAACTCGAGTGGAGTGACGACTTTCAGGGCAAGGGCCGCTACCAGTACTCTTACACTTTGGCCTAGAATTCCTCCGATTTGAAAAATGATCGTGGCCAAGCGTTTCGCCCCGATTCCCAGGCGGTTGCCCATAAAATCGTAGGGGCTGTAAATCTCCTTCTCATAAAATGCTTTGACGAAATAAATACCCACCAACACGCGGGCCACAATGGATCCCAGCCCCCATTGCAAATAAGTAAAATCTCCAGTTGCCGCATAGACCATCCCGGGTACCCCGATAAAAGTAACTCCGCTTATTTCCGTTGCGATTATAGAACCCGAAACCGCTGGCCAGGGNAGGGTNCGACCTCCCAGNAAGAAGTCTTTAATGGTGGATTGCTTTCCCTTCAGGGCATGACCNACCCAAGTGGTNAGAGCGAGGTAACCCGCCACAACCANCCAATCGATCTGTGTGAAAAATTGATGATATTCCATCCGCCCGCCATCAAAGATAGCTTTGGGTGTTGTGGAAACGGAAAAGCGATTTCCGTGAATAAGTCCTTAGCTATGTGAATAACTCCTTACTGGCTCGGTTAAATGTGAATTGTTTTTTCTCGACCCATGGTTGTGCTGTCTTTCTTGATCTTTACATGTCTGTATCCCTTGGCACCCCCTTTAAACCTTCGGCAAAAAAAGTTCTTCTTTGTGGCTCGGGCGAGCTTGGCAAAGAGGTGGTCATCGAGTTGCAGCGCTATGGCGTGGAAGTCATCGCACTTGATGCCTACGAAAATGCCCCTGCCATGCAGGTGGCAGATCGTTCCCATGTGGTATCCATGCTCGATGGGCCCGCCCTGCGTGCCATCATCGAGCTGGAAAATCCCGACCTCGTGGTTCCTGAAGTCGAGGCCATCGCCACTGATGTTTTGGCCGAATTGGAAGCAGGGAGGCACAACCACGATCATTCCTACTGCCCGGGCAACCCAGCTTACGATGAACCGCGAGGGTATCCGCCGGCTCGCCGGCGAGGAGCTTGGCTTGCAAACCTCTCCCTATCGTTTTGCAGAGAGCGAGGAAGAATTTCATC
>JGI20160J14292_10003667_pt1 | contig 11622 bp, 11 predicted proteins | sample COG_10_FD_14292 | JGI IMG/M metagenome (IMG submission 14292) | reverse complement strand
CATTGGAGCAATGGGCTGTGGAGTATGTGGAGCCTTTCCATTTTTAGCAGGTCAAACTACCACAATAACAAACATGGGAATTATATACACATCATCACCGATATTTATAATTTTGATTTCAAGTATATTTTTTAAAGAAAAAATAAATTTTCTAAAAATTGTTGGTCTTTGCTCTTGTTTAATTGGTGTGTTCATAATTGTTATTAAAGGTAATCTATCTACATTAATAAATCTAAAGTTTACAATCGGTGATCTTTGGATGTTAGTTGCAGCCATTGGATGGGCACTATATTCTATTTATCTATTTTATTGGAAAACAGATTTAAAGATTTTTCAAAGATTTACATTAATAGCTTTTTTTGGTTTTATTAGCTTATTACCTTTTTATTTGATAGAGGAAATATTTTTTGTTCGAACAACATTCAATACATATTTTTTCTCATGGGTTTCTTTTGCAGCTATTTCGCCAGGAATAATTGCTTTTACTTTATATACTTTGGCACAAAAGAAATTAGGTGCTTCAATAACAGGTTTCACACTTTATATATTTACAGTTTATGGAGCAATATATGGAATATTATTATTTGATGAAAATTTAGAAAATTATCATTATATTGGAACAATATTAGTATTTTCTGGTGTTTATTTGGTTAAAAAAAAAAGAAAATATGAAAAAAAAAATTAAAAAATATTTTTTGAAAATAATTTTAATAATATTGGTTCTTTATTTTTTAATTCTACTTATTGTCTTTTTATTTCAGCAAAATTTATTGTATCACCCAACAGAAAATAATTATTCTGGTGATCAATTAACAGTTAAGGTAAAAAAAGTAGCAATTAAAACTAACGATAATCTTGAATTGTTAGGATGGTTTCATGAAAAAGATCTTAATAGTCTTAAAACTATAGTTTTTTTGCACGGCAACACTGGAAAATTAGAAAATAGAATACATAAAATTAATCATTTTAAAAATATGGATATAAATTTTTTGATCATTGCTTGGAGAGGATTTAGTGGAAATGCAGGCAAGCCTTCAGAAAAAGGATTATATGAGGATGCTGAAAGTGCAGTTAGGTGGCTAAAAAGAAAAGGTTTAAAAAATAAAGACATAGTTTTGTATGGAGAGTCTTTAGGAACTGGGATAGCTATTCATATTGCTCAAAACAATAAATTTGCAGGAGTTATATTAGAGTCCCCCTTTACATCAATGGTTGATGCTGCAAAAAATGTATATCCATATTTTCCAATTCGACTTTTACTTAAAGATAAATATGAAAATGATAAAAAAATTAAAAATATTGAATCCCCAATTTTAATTATGCACGGACAAAAAGATCAAATCGTTCCATTTTGGATGGGTAAAAAAATATATAAATTAGCAAATGACCCAAAATATTCCTATTTTTCAGAATACGACAATCATATGATGGAATATAATGAAAAGTTATTATTAGCACTAAAAAAATATCTTAAAAGTTTAAATTAAGCCACAATCTAAACAAATAAATTACAAATTTAACTTTTAATTTATAAGAGTGAAAAAAATATTTGTAACAATTCTTTTTTTATTTTGTTTTATTAAATTTTCTTTAGCTGAAAATGAAAACTCCCCAGCAGACAACCTTTTTCATATTGGACAAATGAACTCACATGATAAAAATTTTTCTCTTTTTTTTAAAACTAGGGAGAAAGCAGTTTTAGCAAGAGGTGAAAATTTTAATTACATTACAGATTATCCTCAGGATCTTTATATATATAACTATACAACAAAAATATCTTCCCCTTTAATCTCTTATGAGTGGTTTCCATCACAAGCTAAATATTATTTAGAAAATTATGATTTCCCAGTTTTCCCAGAGGATTTTGCTTATTATCTTTTAAAAGATAATAATACCTTAGTTATGATTAGTGCTGTTAAAAATATTAATAAAAATTTTAAATTTGATATAGGCAAAAAAAAATTAAACGAATATCCATCAGGAGGAAAATTAGAATTTATTATCTCCTCTGTTGCAAAAAATTGTGGACATTCTCAACTGAATGATAACTACAAGTGTACTTATTATAAGCCTTTAATCTCAAATAATTTAATTAATTAATTTGTATAAATGCGTTAGCAAATTTTTCTGCACTAAAAATTTGTAAGTCGTCCTCTTTTTCACCTAAACCAAGAGCAATTATTGGTAGTTTGTATTTTTTAGCAAGTGCTAACAAAATACCTCCTTTTGCAGTACCATCAAGTTTTGTCATTATTAAACCTGTGATTGGAATAATTTTGTTAAATTCTTCGACTTGATTAATAACATTCTGGCCTGAGGTAGCATCAACAATTAAAATTACATCATGTGGGGCATTTGGATCTACTTTTTTGGTTACATTCGCAATTTTTTTGTATTCCTCCATTAAATTTTTTTTATTTTGAAGTCTTCCAGCAGTATCAATTAAAACATGATTAAAATTATTTTTTAATGCCTCTTCTATTGCCTTATATGCAACTGAGCCAGGGTCAGAACCATGTGCTGATTTTGTAATTACAACTCCTATTTTATTTGCCCAATCTTCTAATTGTTCTATTGCTGCAGCTCTAAAGGTATCACATGCTGAAAACATAACTTTATTTCCATTGGATTTTAAAATTTTACCAATTTTTCCAATAGTTGTTGTTTTTCCAACTCCATTCACACCAGAAATAAGAACAGCATTAAGTTTATTTTTTTTATCAAAAAAATTTTGATTTTCTAGGGGCTTCATTAAAGAAATTATGTAATTTTTAAGAATTATATTTATCTCATTAATAATATCTTTTTTAGGGTCAATTTTTTCATGTGAAATAATTTCCTTAATTTCTGAAGCAACCATTAAACCAACATCAGATTTAATTAAATACTCTTCAATCTTATCTAATGTTTTGTCGTCTATTTCTTTTTTTACAATTATATCTTTTAGTCCAGATGCAAAAGTAGAAGCACTTTTTTTAAAACTGATTTTGAATTTATCAAAAATTCCCATCACAATTTAATTTCGATATTTTCAATATCTGAAACAGGTCCTTTCATGTGAATACTATTTTTTTTATCGATAAAAATTGACAATTTTCCTAAATCAAATTCTATATCAGCTTTTTTATCTATCAGTCCATTAATATTGCCAGCAACAGCAGTTGCACAAGCGGCAGTTCCGCAAGCTTTTGTAAGCCCAGCACCTCTTTCCCAAACTTTAACTTTTATCAAGTTTTTATTTATAACCTTGGCAAGTGTAACATTACATTTTTCAGGAAAATATGCATGATTTTCAATTTTAGGACCAATTTTTTCTAAATCAAAACTATCAATTTTATTTACAAAGAAAACTATATGTGGGTTACCGACATTTATAGCATTACCTCCATAGTGACTATTCCCATTCTTATCTAAAATCTCAATTGAAAGATCTTTGGTATCCAAGGTTTTAACCAATGGTATTTCTTCCCAATTGGTTTTCGGGACACCAATTTCTGTTTCTACCAAATTATCTCCTAAGATTTTTGATTTCAATACGCCACCTAAAGTCCAAAGAATTATTTCTTTTTTTCCATTTTCTTTTGATAATAAATCAGCAACACACCTTGTACCATTCCCACAACTTCCAGAGACACTGCCATCTGAATTATAGAATTCTAAACTAGCATCTATTTCTCTATTATTTTTTATTAAAATAAGCTGATCACACCCAATATAATTTCGATCGCATATTTTAATTATTTGATCTTTACTTAAATCAAGGCTTTGGTTTCTTTGGTCAATGATTACAAAGTCATTACCTAAACCATTCATTTTAAATGCTTTAATATCCATATATAGATATTTAACTTATTTATTGACTTTTTGAACCTCTATTATAGTTTGTTGCCGTTTCCGCAAAAACGTTAAGTTTGCGGTGTCTTTGGAAACAAAGAGATCGACACTAGTCAGCGATGGTTCGCCCACTAGTGCGATTACTGCTGTGTGTAATATATATGTTTGAAAATTTGACAAATAAATTCGAAGAAATTTTTTCTTCTTTAAAAAAAACACCTTCACTTGATGAAAAACAAGTTGATGAAGGATTGAGAGCTATTAGACAAGCTCTTTTAGAGGCCGACGTATCACTTGGAGTTGCTAAAGACTTTATTGCAAAAGTTAAACCAAAAGTGCTTGGACAAGAAATAGTTAGATCAACTTCTCCAGGAGATATGGTAGTTAAGATTGTTTATGATGAGCTGGTCAATCTTTTAGGTGAAAGTAATGCAGATATAAATTTAAGTGTAGTTCCTCCTGTGCCAATGATGTTAGTTGGACTACAAGGTGCTGGTAAAACAACTACCACTGCAAAACTAGCAAAATATTTAGAAAAAAATAAAAAAAAGAAAATTATGATGGTAAGTCTTGACGTCTATAGGCCAGCCGCACAAGAACAATTAAGATCTTTAGGTGAACAAAATAATATATTAACACTTCCAGTAATTGAAGGACAATTACCTTCAGATATTTGCAGAAGAGCAGTAAGTGCCGCAAACCTTAATGGCGCAGAAATAATATTATTTGATACTGCTGGAAGAACTCAGATTGACCTTCAAATGATGAGTGAAATTAAACAAATTGAAAACATAATTAAACCAACAGAAATATTTTTAGTTGCAGACTCCTTAACAGGACAAGTAGCTGCAGAAGTAGCTAAAGAATTTAAGAATACAGTTAACTTAACAGGAATTATTCTGACTAGAGCTGATGGCGATGCAAGAGGGGGAGCAGCCGTTAGTATGAAGTATGTTTCACAAGTACCTATTAAATTTTTAGGAATAGGTGAAAAAATAGAGAATATCGAAGTTTTTCATCCAGATAGAATAGCAAATAGAATTCTTGGAATGGGAGATATTGTATCTCTTGTTGAAAAAGCAGCAGAGGATCTTGGTGAAGAGAATATTAAAAAAGCAGAGGAGAATCTAAGAAAAGGCCAATTTTCTATGCAAGATTATTTAACACAATTGAGACAAATGAAAAAAATGGGAGGTATCGAGGGAATTATGTCTTTTATGCCTGGTGTGTCAAAAATGAAGTCCCAAATAGATGCTGCTGGCTTAGATGAAAAAATTATAACTCATAACGAGGCAATAATTTTATCTATGACAGAAAAAGAAAAAGAGAACCCAAAAATAATAGATGGTTCTAGAAAAAAAAGAATTGCTAATGGCTCTGGAACAGATGTGGCCACTATCAATAAATTGTTAAAACAATTTAAAATGATGTCTGACATGATGAAAAAGATGTCAAAAGGAAATAAGAAGGGTATGTCTGACAAAGGAATACCACCAGAGCTACTAAATCAACTTAAATAAAGGAGAAGAAATGTTAAAATTAAGATTATCAAGAGGTGGAACAAAAAAAAGACCAGTATATAAAGTGGTAGTTGCAGACAGTCGCTTTGCAAGAGATGGAAGATTTATTGAAAAAGTAGGATTTTTTAACCCTCTTTTACCAAAAGATAAAAAAGAAAGAGTAGGATTAGAAGCTGAAAGAATTAAATATTGGTTAGGTCAAGGTGCTCAGCCAACAACTAGAGTTGCAAGAATTTTGGGTGAAAATGAATTAATACCAATGCCTGCTAAGGGTAACAATCCTAATAAAGCTATACCTAAAAAAGAAAGAAAAAAAGAAGGAGCAGAAGCGCCTAAAGCAGAAGCGCCTAAAGCAGAAACAGCTCCAGCAGAAGCGCCTAAAGCAGAAACAGCCACAAAGGAAGGAAGTAAATAATTAATTTATGTGGCAAGCACAAGTATTTACACTTTATCCAGAAGTTTTTCCTGGCCCTTTAGGTAAAGGACTTTATGGTAAAGCATTATCAAATAAAATCTGGAGCTTAAAGGTAGTTAATATTAGAGATGCAGCTCAAGACAAGCATAAGACTGTTGACGATAGACCTTTTGGTGGTGGTTCTGGAATGCTGTTAAAGGCAGATGTTTTAGCAAGATCTATCGATCAAAATAAAAAACAAGGTGAAAGAATTTTTTATCTATCTCCTAAAGGAAAAAAAATTGATCAAAAATTTGTTCATGAACTTTCACAAGAAAAATCAATAAATTTAATATGTGGTCATTTTGAAGGAGTTGATGATAGAATTTTGTCAACAAGAAATATAGAGGAGATTAGTATAGGAGACTTTATTTTATCTGGTGGAGAAATAGCAGCTTTTGTAGTTTTGGATAGTATATTAAGATTATTGCCTGGCGTTTTAGGCAATGAACAATCAAAAGATGATGAAAGTTTTGAGAATGGATTATTGGAATACCCTCAATATACAAAACCTAAGATTTGGGAGGAAAAAAGTGTTCCAGAAGTGTTATTATCAGGCGATCACAACAAAATTAAAGATTGGCGTTTATCTCAATCTGAGGCTATAACACGGGTCCGAAGAAAAGATTTATGGAAAAAATATAAGAAAAATTAATTTGATAAATATTAGCATGAAAACAATTGAAGAAATAAACCAACATAACGTAAAAAAAATACTAGCTGAGAAAAAGATACCTGAATTTTTTCCAGGGGACGTATTAAAAGTTGGTGTAAGAATTACAGAGGGTAAAAAAGAGAGAGTTCAATATTTTGAAGGTGTTTGTATCGCAAAAAAAAATAGAGATATCAATTCATCATTTACAGTCAGAAAAATATCATTTGGTGAAGGTGTTGAAAGAACATTTCCTTTATATGGTCCGGTGATTGACACAATTACAGTTACAAGATCGGGAAAAGTAAGAAGAGCAAAATTATATTATTTAAGAGATAGAACAGGTAAATCAGCTAGAATTGTAGAAAAGATTAGAAAAAAAATAGGTGTTGATATTGAAGTTAAACCAGAAGCAGTTACTGTAGAAAATATAGCTCCAGCTCAAGAGGCCCCTAAAGAAGAGGCTAAAAATAAAAATGAAACAAAAGTTCATTCAGAACCAAAAAAAGAAAGTTCTGAAGAAAAAAAATAATTTTTTTTTCAATGCCACATACATTATATGATAAAATTTGGAATGAACATTTAGTTCATCAACAAGAAGATGGAACAGCTCTATTGTTTGTTGATAGACACTTAATCCATGAGGTTACAAGTCCACAAGCATTTGAAGGTCTTAGAAACTCTAATAGAAAAGTAAGACAACCAAATTTAACCTTAGCAGTTGTTGATCATAATATTCCAACTACTGACAGATCTAAAGGTATTGATGATGAAGATTCTAGGATTCAAATTGAAACACTTGATAGAAATTGCAAAGAATTTGGAGTTCAATTATTTGGGGTTCATGATAAAAGACAAGGAATAGTTCATATAGTTGGACCAGAACAAGGATTTACTCAACCAGGAACAGTGATAGTTTGTGGTGACAGTCATACCGCTACTCATGGAGCTTTTGGAGCATTAGCGTTTGGAATTGGAACGTCAGAAGTTGAACATGTATTAGCAACACAAACGCTAGTTCAAAAAAAAGCTAAAAATTTTAGAGTCAATGTAAATGGTAAACTAGCGATTGGTGTTACTTCTAAAGATGTTGTTTTACAAATAATTGGCAAAATAGGTACTGCAGGTGGAACAGGACACGTAATTGAATATGCAGGAAGTTTGATATCAAACCTATCTGTAGAAAATAGAATGACAATTTGTAATATGACGATTGAAGGTGGAGCTAGAGCTGGACTTATAGAGCCTGACCAAAAAATTTTTGATTATTTAAAAGGTCGACCAATGTCACCAAATAATAATAATTGGGACAAAGCACTAGAGTATTGGAAGACTCTAAAAACTGATCCAGATGCTAAATTTGATAAAGAAATAAATCTAAAAGCTGAAGATATTGTACCAATGGTTACTTGGGGAACCTCTCCTCAAGATGTAGTTTCAATTGATGGAAAAGTCCCTAACCCAAAAAATGAAAGTGATATTGATAAAAGAAATTCGATAGATAGATCTTTAAAATATATGGGTTTAAAAGCAGATGTTGCTGTAAAAGATATAAAAATAGATACAGTTTTTATTGGTAGTTGTACAAATGGAAGAATAGAAGATCTTAGAGAGGCAGCGCATATATTAAAAGACAAAAAAAAATCAGCGCACGTTCATGCAATGGTTGTGCCAGGCTCTGGATTAGTTAAAGAGCAAGCTGAACAAGAGGGTTTAGACAAGATATTTATTAATTCAGGCTTTGAATGGAGAGAACCTGGATGTTCAATGTGTTTAGCAATGAATGCGGATAAGTTAAAACCAGAAGAAAGATGCGCATCAACATCAAATAGAAATTTTGAAGGACGACAGGGTAGAGGTGGCAGAACTCATTTAGTCAGCCCAGGTATGGCAGCAGCAGCAGCAATCGCTGGAAGTCTTGACGATGTTAGAAAGTATCAAAATTAAAATGCAGAAATTTAATAAACTAAAAAGCATTCCAGCTTATTTACCAATAGTTAATATTGATACTGACATGATTATTCCTAAACAATTTTTAAAAACTATTAAAAGAACAGGATTGGGAAAAAATTTATTTTTTGAAATGAGATACGATGATAATGGAAAAGAAATTAAAGATTTTACATTAAATAATGAGCCCTTTAATAATTCAAAAATATTAATCACTGGGAATAATTTTGGATGTGGATCATCAAGAGAACACGCTCCTTGGGCCTTATTAGATTTTGGTATTACATGTGTGATTAGCTCAAGTTATGCTGATATTTTTTATAGTAATTGTTTTAAGAATGGAATTCTTCCAATTATATTAGAAGAAGAAAAAATTAAAGAGCTTTCAGAGTATTCAAATAGAAAAGAAGAAATCTTTATAGATTTAAAAGAACAAAAAATTATTTATGGAAATAATGAGATAAAATTTGATGTTGATCCCTTTAAAAAAAAATGTTTACTAGAAGGGCTTGATGATATTGCACTATCATTAGAAAAATCAAAACAAATAAATATCTATGAAAAAAAATTAAAAGAAAATAAACCTTGGATATTTAATGATTAAAGTTAAAAAAAGAAAAATATTACTTTTACCTGGAGATGGAATTGGACCTGAGGTTATTCAAGAAGTTAAAAAAGTTATTCAATGGTTTAATTCAAATAAGTCTTTAGATTTTGAAATTGATAAAGACTTAGCTGGTGGCTGTTCTTATGATAAACACAAAACCCCTATTACAGATGAAGTTTTTTATAAGGCTTTAGAAAGTGAAGTTGTAATGTTGGGTGCAGTAGGTGGACCTAAGTGGGACAATTTAGATTTTTCAAAAAAACCTGAAAGAGCATTATTAAAATTAAGAAAAGAATTAAAATTATTTGCAAACTTAAGACCTGCAATTTGTTTTGAACAATTAGTGGACGCTTCAACTCTTAAACCAGAGATTGTTTCAGGATTAGATATAATGATTGTTAGAGAGCTAACAGGTGGAATTTATTTTGGAGAACCACGAGGAATTAAGCCAATAGAAAATGGTGAAAGAAAAGGGATAAATACTCACGCTTATACGACTAGTGAAATAGTTAGAGTAGCTAGAATTGCTTTTGATTTAGCAAAAAAAAGATCTAATAAAGTTACATCATGTGAAAAATCAAACGTGATGGAAGCAGGACAGCTTTGGAGAGAGGAAGTTCAAGAGCTTCACGATAAAGAATACAAAGATGTAGAATTAAGTCATATGCTTGCTGATAACTGTGCGATGCAACTTTTAAGAAATCCAAAACAATTTGATGTAATAGTTACTGATAATTTATTTGGAGACATGCTTTCAGATCAAGCTTCAATGTTAACGGGATCCTTAGGGCTTCTGCCATCCGCTTCTCTTGGAGCGAAAAATAAAGATGGAGAGATGAGAGCCATGTATGAGCCTATTCATGGATCAGCCCCTGATATTGCTGGCAAGGGAATTGCTAACCCAATTGCATCAATATTAAGTTTTGCAATGGCACTTAGATATTCTTTAGATTTAGACAATGAAGCAGACTCTCTAGAAAAGGCTGTTCAAGAAGTGTTAAATGATGGTTTTAGAACTAAAGATATACTGTCAGAAGGCAAAAAAGAAGTATCAACATCTGCGATGGGTGATGCGATAATTTCAAAATTGCAATAATTTAAGAATTATTCTAGAGTTTCAAAATGCCAAATTACACAGCACCAGTGGAAGACATGATGTTTCTTTTTGAAAAATTAAGAAATAATAAAAATTATAATGAAATTGAAAAATATAAAGATGTAAACTCAGAACTTGTAAAAGATATTCTAGTTGAAGCAGCAAAAATTAATGAAAATATAATTTTACCACTTGCAAAAGCAGGAGATGAAAATCCTACAGTTTTAGAAAATGGAGTTGTCAGAACACCACCAGGCTACAAAGAAGCTTATTCAAAATATATTGAAGATGGTTGGACTTCACTTTCGTGTGATCCTAAATATGGTGGACAGGGTATGCCAAAAACTGTAAGTGCTTTTTTTGATGAAATGTTATCCTCTGCAAGTCTATCATTTAAGCTTTATAGCGAGCTAAGTATTGGTGCTTATAATTGCATTTCTCATCATGCTACAGATGAAATAAAAAAAAAATATCTTCCAAAAATGGTTGAGGGAAAATGGAGTGGCACAATGTGTCTTACGGAACCAGTTTGTGGAACTGATTTAGGTCTTTTAAAAACAAAAGCCACTGAACAAACTAATGGAACTTTTAAGTTAAGTGGACAGAAAATTTTTATTACTTCGGGCGATCAAGATTTAACAGAAAATATTATTCATTTAGTTATTGCAAGAGCAGCTGATTCTCCAGCAGGTACAAAAGGAATAAGCTTATTTTTAGTACCTAAATTTATTGTAAATGAAGATGGATCTATTGGAGCTAGAAATGGAGTTTCAACAGGATCTATAGAAACTAAGATGGGGATAAAAGGCTCTGCTACGTGTGTGTTGAATTTTGATGATGCGACCGGTTATATGATTGGATCAAAGAACAAGGGGTTAAATGCAATGTTTACTATGATGAATTTAGAAAGAATTGTTGTTGGAATTCAAGGTTTAGGAATTTCTGAAATTGCTTATCAAAATTCTTTAAGTTATGCAAAAGAAAGAAAACAAGGAAAAACAAATAATACGAAGTCAACCAATGGTGCAGATTTTATAATTGAGCATGCTGATATTAGAAAATCTTTGCTTAATATGAAATCTATTATTGAAGGTGAGAGAGCTTTATGTTTTTGGTTGTCTCAACAAACGGAAGTTAGCCTTTATCATCCAGACAAAGGGGTAAAGCAAGAAGCTTCAGACCTTGTTTCTTTAATGACACCTGTAGTCAAAACAATGTTCAGTGATATGGGAATGGAAATAACAAGTGAGGCTATGCAGGTTCACGGTGGCTATGGTTATACAAAAGACCAAGGAATAGAGCAGCTATATAGAGATAATAGAATCACTCCAATTTATGAAGGAACAAATTCTATTCAAGCAGCAGATTTAGTTTTCAGAAAACTAGTAAATAAAAATGGCGACATAATCAATAAATACTTAGAAATGGTTAAAAATGACTGTAATACTAAAAATGAAAAACTAAAACCTTTTACAGAAGATTTAAAAACAAATTTAGAAATTTTATCAA
>JGI20160J14292_10003622_pt1 | contig 11679 bp, 7 predicted proteins | sample COG_10_FD_14292 | JGI IMG/M metagenome (IMG submission 14292) | reverse complement strand
ATGCGAGCCGCTGTGCTGGGTCACCAATGAGGCTAAAGTTTCTATTGTTTACCGACCCGCCACTAGCCACTTTGGTCATTCTGATAACGTCACCCATGGTTGGAGGCCCCCATAGTTGCTCGGTTAATAGATTTAAGTAAAAGTTTCTGTTCAGCGTGAAATTTGGAGCAGAGTAAACCAATCTGGAAGTGGTAAAGAGAGCAATTCCTCCTCCGTTCGGATTTAAGTGCACAATTTCTCCAGCAGAGATACGACTTGGGTCATCATATCTTGTAAACTCGCACGTTGCCGTAACAAATACAGGAAGGTTTGAGAAATTGGTCCAACTATTAATGTCGGAAATTCCCAAAACGCGCTCTAGAGAAAGGCCTAACTCGCCCCCGTGCCCTGTGTAGTTTAGAATAAGCGCACCACGTTGTACTTCGGTGTTCATGCTTGCATTCGCCTCTGGGTAACGTTGTCCTCCAGGGGTTGATTCCTGCACGAATGAATCGAAATATATCTTGGTGATGTTGTATTCAGGATACATCGTATCCACAATGTTTGCCAACTGATCCGCCTGATTTAGGTGAGTATTGTTGTCTTCGTCATCTGCCATAAAAACTATTCGGTTTCTCCAATCAGGCGAGATGTTTGTGGTGGTTCCATCCGCACATAGATGAGTTTCATCTAATGCATCGGTTCCTAATTCTTCATACCTATATATTTTGTCCACCACAACTCGGGCATCTTCAATAGTTCGTACTACAAATCGGCCAATTCCTACATCCAGTGCATCCGTTGCAGAAGAAGACCATGTTCCCTCATTTGGGTCTAAAAGCCCGAAATAATCATCTGATGCGTAACTAATTGTTGGGACTAGAGATTGTACGGATTCATAAGTGGGAACAAAGTTCGTGTTNCCAGCAAGTCTGTCTTTGTAGTCGTAAGAGGCATCACCAAATAAAAGCAGGTACCGCGGGTAGTCTTGCCAGCTAGTGCTTCGAGTGTAAAACATCTTCATGAAATCTCTAATGGCAGATACATCCTGCGCACCTGAAGAAAACTCGTTGTAAATCTGTTCTGGTGTTACAATATGAACAGAGAGAGGATTGGACTCATTTTGTTGATGGAATTCCGCCAAACGTTCTGCTTCACTCAAGAAATTTGGATGGCATACAATAACCATGTTGGCTTGATTAAGTGCGTGCAGATTCTGATTTTCAACACGACCGATTGCTTCAACGTTATAAAATGTACCACCATTAAAAGCAATAAACTGCCGAAGAGTATCGGTTGCAATCTTAAAAGTTGCCGAAGAACCTTGAAGATTCAGTTCACGCTGCTCTACATTGGTCGGGTCAGAAACTTCCCAAACTCGCATGGAGCTGTTGGCATTTGATAGTTGGAATTCTGTAATGTTTCCAGTACCAACAGATTCTAAATTTCTGAATGCCATTTGGCCTCCAGCCATGGAGAGATTTCTTTTTACAATGACATCTAAGTAGTCTAACCACCCAACGGCACTGGGAATGCCTGCTTTATTATAGGTGACGGCTACATTGGTGTTTCCAGAAGATAGCTGAACCTCGGAGCAAGTAGTCTTAGCAACTGCCGTAGCGGAATAAAGTCCCGATGTGCCTGAAATAGTTTCTGCATTGACTGTTGTATTTCCATTCACCTTAACCGAAAAGGTTGTTGGAGAGGAATATTTCGCAAGAAATTTAGTGGAAACATAACCCACTGCACCTGGAATAACATTAGAAAATCCAAAGTCAAAATCGTAGGTCGTTTGAATGTCAAAGACTTCTCCAAACCATTGTCTTCCTGATTTAATAAGGTTCACATCATCCACTTCATGAAACTGATAATCTGTAAATGTGCTTACGGTATTAGTTGCTAATCCGGTGGCTTGAGTGACTGACGCAACACGTCTTCCCATGCCTCGGTCTGCGGTGATAAAGTAGTACGCCTTGTCTGAATAGACGTTGAATTCATGTCTAAAAAGCCCGCATACGGAGCTGTCTTGAACCCATGAATGTGGTCCCTTCGCGTAGAAAACGATGTAATCGTTTGCGTCAAAGCTACCATCTGCTTCTCCTACTACTTCAATTGCGTTTTGCTGTAAATCGTCATGCCTAAATGCGCTATTGGCTTGTGGTAACATGCTGCCACCGTTACCGTAAACGTTTAATCGCCTAGGGTCAATTGCGTTTACGTCCATACCCATGGCTTCTAAATCATTGCGCGTAATTCGGTAGAGCCCATCTTGACTAACGGCTATTTTGTACCAATTTCCAGTAGCAAGTACAGATGTTGCTGCATTTGAAGCGGCTTTAACTTTTGGCTGGCCGAAAGCTGTCTGTCGCTCCTCTAGTTCGTAATCAACAAGTTTTTCAAGCTGACCAGTAGTGGGATTTTTTCTGATTGGAACAAAAGAAACACGCACGTATGCTTGTTTCATTTCAATGTAACGGTCGGTTTTTACCTCAACGGATGAAGGGAACGTAATGCCATCTACAGCCTCTTTCTCTTCATTACTAAGCGCTTCAAATTTCAAATTACGAAGACTTGCCTGAATGGATGAATTTGAGGAAACTTTTAGGTTCTGTACTACATGTGGTAATGATTCTTCTCCCAAGAAAACCGCCCCCTTAAAGAATAGGTAGGTTTTGGAGGAACCGTCAAACGTTACCTCCGTAACTGGCTCGTCCCAAATTATAGCATCTACTGTTTGAGGTATGGTAGCTCTCAAACTCGTTAAACTAGTCTTATTGCCGGTCTGGCGTATTTGGGCATTCACTAATGGCGTAATCATCAATGCAGACAATCCGAACACGCATAATTGCAATATATTTTTCATTGTTCTAGAGAAGGATTTGTTACGTTAGCAGTCTTAACAAAAGTCATCATCATAATAATAACATCAGGTCTTCCGTTTGACCTTTGAACCAACGGAATAACCATGAAACAGCGACAAAACGATAACGGTTCAAATATATTGTACAAAAACAACAATTTAAATCTACTTTGTTGTCAAGAATCCAAACTAAATTTATTCGTATTATTGTCTTTTAAATTCCAAAAAACCAGAATGCTGAAACGGTTTTTCGTTGCCTGTGTGTTGATAGTTGTAGGGAGTGGGTCGGTCAATGATGCCTTTGCTCAGGACCCTCAGTTCACTCAGTTTTATGCTAATCCCATCTATTTGAACCCAGCTTTTGCAGGGTCAAAGAGATGTCCGAGGGTTAATATGAACTACAGAAACCAGTGGCCAGCTATCTCAGGAACCTTCGTTACCTATAGTGCTTCGTTCGATATGGATGTAAATGCGCTCCACGGTGGTATTGGTGGTCATTTTATGGCGGATCGTGCTGGAGAAGGTACTTTAAACAGTTTTGAAGGGTCGCTCATTTACGCGTACCGAATGAATATCTCGAGAAAGTTCTCACTTCGTATTGGAGCACAAGCTACTGTCGTTCAAAGAAGTATCGATTGGGAAAAGCTTACTTTCGGAGATATGATTGACCCGCGATACGGGTTTGTATATGAGACACAGGAGATTCAGCCAAATGAGAGCAAAATATTTGCCGATTTTTCTGCTGGAATAATTGGGTATACGGAGACATTCTTTATCGGTTTTGCTGCACATCATTTGTCTCAACCAGATGAAGGCTTTAATGGCATTAGTAAATTGCCGATAAAGTTTACTGGTCATGCTGGGGTCAATATTTATTTTGGAAAAAGAAGGGAGCAAGGTAAAAAATGGAATCTTTCCCCCAATATTCTATTTCAACAACAACAGGACTTTCAACAGCTTAATTATGGATTTTATTTGTCCAAGGGTTTTATAGTTGGAGGTCTTTGGTTTCGTCAAAGTTTCAATAATCCGGATGCCTTTGCTGCGCTTATTGGATTTCAACAAGGAGCGTTTAAGTTCGGTTATAGCTACGATGTAACAGTTTCGTCTCTCACTAACAATACAGCTGGTTCACATGAGTTTTCTTTGGGGCTTCAATTCGGTTGTAAGAAACCAAAAAAGAAGTTCCGAGCAATTGATTGTCCATCGTTCTGATACAATAACGTAACCAGATAGCCGTTTTTACGTTCAAAGCATGTTCCGAAACAACATAGTCATGAAGAATATCCAAATCAACAGTTTCAAAATATTAGGCCTTTTTGTTGCCGCTACTTTCTTTTTAAGCGCCTGCCAAAAAGACCGTTCAGCTACAACAGGGTGGAATCATAACGATCCGAAAAATGGTGGTTTTGAAGTTGCACCTTGGGAAGGACAGGAAACGGGACCAGGTCTCGTTTTTGTTGAGGGTGGTACATTTTCTATGGGTAGAGTAGAACAAGATGTTCGATATGATTGGGATAATATTCCAAGAAGAGCAACTGTTTCTTCATTCTACATGGACGAAACTGAAGTTACGAATGTTGACTACCGTGAGTATCTGCATTGGACAACACGCGTTTTTTCAGCTAGTTATCCTGAAGTGTACAAAAGAGCATTGCCAGATACATTGGTATGGAGGAGCAAACTTGGTTTTAACGAGCCATACGTGGAGCTTTATTTAAGACACCCAGCCTACAATTATTACCCTGTAGTTGGTGTTAACTGGTTGCAAGCAACTGATTACTGTGCATGGAGAACGGATCGTGTGAACGAGATGATTCTTATCCGTGAGGGGATTTTGCAAACAAACCCCAATCAGGTTGATGAAGATAATTTCAATACTGATTCTTATTTGGCAGGACAGTATGAAGGTTTGGTTCGTTCGGATTTGATTGATTTAGACCCAAACAAGGATACGCGTAAGGTGCGTATTGAGGATGGAATTCTACTTCCTCGGTACCGACTACCGACTGAAGCTGAGTGGGAATTTGCAGCGCTTGGTCTTGTGGGAAATACAGTGTTTGAACGTGTTACCGAAAGACGGCTTTACCCTTGGAATGGTGCATATATGAGAAATGCTGATGACCGCTACAAGGGCGAAATGATGGCGAATTTTAAGCGAGGTAAAGGTGATAACATGGGTGCTGCTGGATTCTTGAATGACCGAGCGAACATTCCCACTGATGTTGCATCTTACTGGCCAAATGATTATGGTCTTTACTGTATGGCTGGAAATGTGAACGAATGGGTAAAAGACGTTTATCGACCGTTGAGCATGGAGGATGATGATGATTTTAACATGTTTAGAGGTAACGTTTTCAAAACACAGTTGCGTGAAGAAGAAGGTGAGATTGCTGAGAAAGATAGCTTAGGTAGAATTATCTGGAGAGGTGTTAATGAAGAGGAAAATACTCAACGTAGAAACTACAAGAANTCGGACAATATCAATTTTCTCGATGGCGACTATTCATCTTCCGTTTTCTATTCTAACGATGAGTATAATACCGGAGGNGGTAAGGCNAAGAAAAGAATGTATGAGTGGGGAACAACTTCCTTGATAAATGACGATGCACATGTTTACAAAGGAGGCTCATGGAAAGACCGAGCTTACTGGTTAGTGCCAGGAACAAGACGTTTTCTGGATGCGCAACAGTCAACTGATGATATTGGATTCAGATGTGCAATGCACAGAGTCGGAACGCAGGTTCAAGGTCAGTAAACGTTTGATAACTAGTTTTGAAACCCCAAGCCATTTTGGCTTGGGGTTTTTTATTTTTCGGACATGGAGATTACCAAGATATACGAGCTGTACAAACTGTATCCTATTATATGCACAGACAGTCGTAAAGTTGTGGAGGGGTGCATTTATTTTTCTTTGAAAGGAGAGAATTTTGACGGAAACTCCTTTGCTATTGAAGCATTAAAAAAGGGTGCGGCTTATTCTATTACGGATAATCGAAGCTTGCCCAATACCAAGGGTCTTATTAAGGTCGAAGATGGGCTTAAAGCACTTCAAGAACTTGCATCATATCATCGCGATCAGTTTGATATCCCTGTTTTGGGTATTACAGGTTCAAATGGCAAGACAACCACCAAAGAGTTGATTCATTCTGTATTAACTCAGAAATTAAGTGTGTTGTCAACTGCAGGCAATTTCAATAATCACATTGGTGTTCCATTAACACTCTTCGGGTTGAAGACTGAACACGAGATTGCCATTATTGAAATGGGCGCAAGTAGACAAGGTGACATAAAGGAACTGTGTGATATAGCCAATCCAAATTTTGCGTTGATTACAAATATTGGTAAGGCGCACTTGGAAACAATGGGAGGCTTAGCAGGCGTGCTGAAAACCAAAACCGAACTGTTCGACCATATTCGAACCAATGGAGGAGAGCTTTTAGTCCACAGTTGCGATAAATTATTGGTTGGGAATGTAAACGGAAAGGAAGCTTTCTATTATGGTGCTTTGCCAACGGACGATGTTCAGGGAAGAATTGTTAGAGACGGAAATTTTGTTTCTGTACAGTGGAAACGAAAAGGTGACGCCAATTCGATTGACGATGCGCCAGTTGTTAGAACCAATCTCACTGGGACATACAACCTGCCCAATATTATGGCAGCCGTTGCAACAGGAATTGTATTCGGACTTACGGACGAAGAAATTGCCAATGGGATTTCATCTTATCAGCCGTCAAACAATCGGTCGGAGGTGAAAAAGAAGGGTTCGAATACCTTTATTCTTGATGCCTACAATGCGAACCCAAGCAGTATGGAGGTGGCAATTACCAATCTTATAAGCTCAGATGGAGAAAATCACTCAGTAATTCTAGGCGAAATGCTTGAGGTAGGAGAGTCGAGTGATGAAGAGCACAGGAATATATGTACGCGCTTACAATTACTTCCTATAAAATCCGTGTGTCTGGTTGGAAAAGAGTTTCAGCAATTCAAAAATGAATTTGGATTCAACTTTTTTCTGACTGTTGATGAATTGAATGAATGGCTGAAGAACAATCCATTCGAGGAAGAAACCGTTCTCATTAAAGGCTCACGAGGAAATAGGTTGGAAAAAGCAGCAGAACTGCTTTTAGCTTAATCCTTTGTTACCGCTCTGGAGATTACGATTTTCTGAACCTCCGAAGTTCCTTCGTAAATCTGAGTAATCTTAGCATCTCGCATCAAACGTTCTACGTGATATTCTTTCACGTAACCGTATCCACCATGAATTTGAACTGCTTCAACAGTAGTTTCCATAGCAACACGCGAAGCAAACAACTTGGCCATAGAACTAGAAATATCATAGTTCATTCCTTCATCCTTGTGCCACGCAGACTTGTAAATCAACAAACGTGCAGCTTCAATTTCTGTGGCCATATCCGCCAATTTGAACTGAATAATTTGGTGCTGATTGATGGTTTTACCAAATGCTTTACGCTCTTTTGAATAGGCCAAGGCCAACTCGTAAGCTCCACTTGCAATACCTAATGCTTGAGCTGCAATTCCTATACGACCGCCAGAAAGAGTCATCATGGCAAACTTGAAGCCGAAACCATCCTCTCCAATTCTATTTTCCTTAGGCACTTTTACGTCTTGAAACATCAAAGAATGCGTGTCTGAAGAACGAATTCCCAACTTGTCTTCTTTAGCTCCAACCGTAAAACCTTCCATTCCTTTCTCCACAATCAAAACATTAATTCCGCGATGACCTTTTTCTACATCCGTTTGGGCAATCACCAAATACGTAGAAGCATTTCCGCCATTCGTAATCCAGTTTTTCGTTCCGTTAAGAAGATAATGGTCGCCCATATCCACAGCCGTAGTTTGCTGAGATGTAGCATCTGAACCCGCTTCAGGTTCTGAAAGAGCAAACGCTCCAATCTTTTGACCTGTAGCCAATGGAACTAGGTATTTCTGCTTCTGCTCTTCTGTTCCATATTTCTCCAATCCCCAATTTACAAGTGAGTTGCACACGCTCATACAAACGGAAGCAGAGTTGTCGATTTTGGAAATTTCCTCCATCGCAAGCACATAGGAAATGGTGTCCATGCCACTCCCGCCATATTTCGGATCCACCATCAAACCAAGAAAACCGAGTTCGCCCATTTTCTTCACCTGCTCATGAGGAAACTCCATTTTTGAATCACGTTCAATTACACCAGGCAACAATTCTGCATGTGCAAAATCGCGTGCCGCTTTTTGAATCATTAAATGTTCTTCGTTTAACTCAACTTTCATCTTGAAATGGTGCTATTGTGAACGTCAAATGTACTTTATTCATCCTAAAATTCAGTAACGTTACAGACGGTTTGAAAAAGGAAACTACAACAGCAATTGGTATTATGTCTGGCACATCGCTTGATGGCCTTGATTTATGTTACGCTGAGTTCGAGTTTGATGGGAGGTGGCGATTCGAAATCATTGCTTCAGATTGTGTTTTATATGACGAAAAGTGGTCTCAAAACCTTACAAATGCGCACACTTGCTCCGTTAATGACTTGGAACGGCTCCATGATGATTTTGGGAAATATATTGGGGAGAATGTAACTGCCTTTCTTCAGAAGTTTAATCTCCCAAAGCCGGACATCGTTTGCTCTCATGGTCACACAGTTTTTCATGAGCCAGCTAAGAAGTTCACATTACAAATCGGAAATGGAAATATCATTTCAGAAACTACTGGAATTACCTGCGTTTCGGATTTCCGTTCGCTGGATGTTTCGCTGGGAGGGCAAGGAGCTCCGCTAGTACCTGCTGGAGATGAGTATCTTTTTTCAGAATACGAAGCATGTTTGAACTTGGGAGGGTTTTCTAACATCAGTTTTAAGGAGGATGGAGAAAGGCGTGCGTTTGATATTTGTCCTGTGAATATTTCTTTAAATCTGCTTGCCAATTTTCTTGATAAACCATTTGACTATAACGGTGAAACTGCTCGCTCTGGATTTATTCAGCCTGAATTGCTGCAACAGTTGAATCAACTTCCTATTTATAAACTCGACACAAGACCATCACTTGCGCGAGAATGGTTGGAAGAAGTATTTAATCCAGTGGTTGAAAACGCCAATTGTTCCTTTGAAGATAAACTGAGGACTGTGAATGAACACGTTGCGCAGCAAATTTCTGATGTCATCAACTCAAGGGTTAGCAGAGGACGAGTTTTGGTTACTGGTGGTGGTGCTAAAAATGGGTTTTTGATGGAGCGCCTATCGCAATTGTCAAGTGCTCAAATGGTAATCCCAAATGAGGAAATACTTGATTATAAGGAAGCATTGATTTTTGCCTTTTTAGGAGTCCTACGAATGCGAGACCAGTATAATGTACTCCAAAGTGTTACGGGTGCTAAAACAGATAGTTGCTCGGGTGTGATTAATTATTCCTAACTACGGTTCCATGACCAATCTGAAACCACCGTTTCCGCGTTTGTGGTGCCAATGGTCTATGTTCCGGTACCAGCGTAAGCAGTAGTTCTCTCCGCTCATCCAAGAAGCGCCACGAGAAACACGGTATTTAGCCTCTTCTGTATTTACAGGATTGTCTTTCGGGCTGCGCTGATAGAACTTCTTGTTGTACCAATCTTGGCACAATTCCCAAGCGTTTCCATTCATATCATGTAAGCCGAGCTCGTTGGGCTTCAGTAAGCCAACTTCATGCTGTTGGTCGTTGCCATTGTCTTTGAGCCACGCTACTTCTTCAATGTTGTTGCTGCCGCTATAGAGATAGCCTTCAGTTTCCTTTCCACCTTGAGCCGCATATTCCCATTCGGCTTCTGTGGGTAATCGAAATGTCTTTCCTGTGCGTTCATTCAACTTCGCGAAGAATTCCATCAACTGTTCCCAACTAAAATCATTCACCGGACATTTCATACATGGAATTTCGCTTGGATTATCGCCAGAAATAGCAATCCACTGCTCTTGCGTGAACTCAAATTTCCCGATGTAGAAATCATCGAGGAAAACCTCATGTGCTGGTCGTGCATCTTTCTTTCCTTCATCACTTCCCATGGTGAAGGTCCCGCCTTCAACAAAAATCATTTCAAGCTGAACGGAATCGTTTAACGGTATCAGTTTACTTTGGCCAAACACAAACGAATGGCACAGCATTAAGACGAAAAATAGCATTCGATTTACCATCGATTAATTTTAAAACAATATTTGAGCAACTCTGCAGTTTGAATGTCATTCATAAATTAAAACGATTAAACAAAATCATGAAAACGATCTTTCAAATCGCAGCACTATCCATAATCGCATTACTTACAGCTTGCGAAGGCAACACAGATTATACTTGGAAGGTTACTAATAATTCTTCCTCTTCAATCACGGCATATAGTTTCGGTATTCTTGATACTACAGCCAATGTTAAGCAAATTGCCTCTGGAAATACAGAGACAGTCTTACTCGGTGGTCAAATGGGAGGCAATTCAACTGCTCAGCAACCAGAAACGTATTTGAGTTCGCTGGTTATCGTAAATGCAGAAGGCGACACTGCTCAGAAGGATTTTACCAACCTAGAAAACTGGGAATCGAGCATTGATCAGGTAAAAAAGACGCCATCACAATATGAGCACGAATACGTGTTCCAAGTGTCGGATTTAGATTTCTGAGTTTACCTCAATCCGTTTTCATTTTCATAGAGCATTCCGAATTGGATGAACATTCCCAATCCGAATGGGCGACCTTTTTGTACACCTCGATTTAGATAATAGTCCTTATCGCCAATACAGGTTCCAGTACAAACGTTGGTGCATGTGAGTCCGTTTTTGGTTTGCTCGGTCGAGTGCTGGTGTAACCCTTCGTAAGCCCTTTCTACTGCTGCGTTGTAGATTCTGTCATCAACAATTCCGTGTTTCAAGGCGGACAGAATTCCATAGGCGAACATGGCGGTACAGGAGCTTTCAATCCAATTCTCTGGGTCGTCTTTTCTGACTGGAAGTTGAAACCAGTGACCTGTTTTCTCATCCTGCAATTCAGGAAGATTAACCACCATTTCTTGTAGGTAACCAGCAAACTCATCCCACAACGGGTTGTCTCTAGGTATGACGTCTAAACCATCTGCTAAGGTGATGTACAACCAACCATTTCCGCGCCCCCATATTTCACCGCTTACGCGAGTTTCGTCATCGGGCCAGCCCATTTGTCCGCAGAAATAAGGAACCGAATTTTTGTCATTCGCATCCCAACCGTGATACCAAAGACCGGTCTTTTCGTCACGTAGTTTTTCGCGATGTAATCGAAACTGATTGGCTAATTCGTTCAGATACTTCTTATCGCCCGTGGCGCGATACATGGCAATCATAAACTCGCCAATCATAAAAACAGTATCGTCCCATAATTCAAGTGTGAGCGGAAGGTGAGATATTGCGCCATCTGGAGTTCTTTTTACTTTCTGATACTGCGCGAATATTTTATCGCACTTTGCTTTGTAGAACTCGTCACCAGTCTTTTCAAACAGAAAAGCCATTCCCAATCCAGAAGCCACAGCATTTGGCGTTTTCCCATTAGCCGAACCTTTGGTTCGATGCATTGCTTTCTCAATGTAGTCGAGGTATTGCTGCTTTTCCGACTCGGCAACTTGGTCGTAGCGTTTTACCATTGTGTTCAGGAACGCTGCGTGCTGCCAAGACCACACATATTTGGTGGGTGGTAAATAGGATTGCATAGCGTAGGTTTCCACACTATCTACCCACGTTTGAGCGTAAGAAGCAATTGTAAAAAGGGAAATAAAAATAAGCGTAAACAGTCTTTTCATCATCAAAGCACGTTCAGCACCTGCTCTTTGATTTTCTCCAGTTCGTCTTTCATTTGGAC
>JGI20160J14292_10003619_pt1 | contig 11685 bp, 16 predicted proteins | sample COG_10_FD_14292 | JGI IMG/M metagenome (IMG submission 14292) | reverse complement strand
CTACATCTAATTTCCATATGAACGCTGAGTCTGCTGTTAAACGTTTTAAATGTGCGCTATCAACATCTAAATCTTTAATATGAGATGAGTCAGCAGTTAGTCCATGAACGTATAATAAATCAACTGCTCTTTCTGAGTCAAGAAGAAGAAATTTATTTCCAACAGCAATACCAGGATTTCCTGCTGTCTCCAAAAGAGTCATAAATTTTTCACCACCAATAGCCGCTACTCGACTTGCTATTTGAGGAACTGCGAGTGAATCAACTGCTGGCCCAATGCCGGCATATAAAACTCCACCATTAATACTATCATAATATGAATATGCAAGTTCACCTAGTGCTAAACTTGAAGGGGTAGCTTGTGTGCCTGATCTCTTAATCTGGATTATAGATGCCATGAAATAAACAACCTATCTAAATGCTTTTATTATTTAATCTTATTTATATGATTTTAGAAGGTATCTCCACCATCTACTATTTGCCCTTGATTTAAATGTTTTGTAGCTGTCCATTTTTCGGTTACACCATTAAATGCAATCATTGTTCCTTCTGGAATTTGCCCTGCGCCAATAGCAGTATCACTTACATCTCTAAGACTATTTCTAATTCTAATTTCTTTAATAGCTGGAAGAGGAGTTCCAACTTTAATATTTTTAACGATTGTACGATTTGATGTTATTTTAATTGCCATATCGTTATCCTATGTTGTTACTTGAGGAGAAAGTGTTAATTTTCCTTCTAGTATTCTTTCAACTACACCTAATCCTGTATTACTATCTGTTCCTTCTAACTCAACATCATACACATATCTACCAGCTTTCATACGGGTTGTTTGTGCATTTGTTAATGATAGTTGTAAAATATTTTCTTGATTAAGTGGGTTAAATGCTGTAACGTTAAATAATTCAGCTGAATCTGTAGAATTATAGCTTTTTTTAATCTTACCTCTCATGAGATAATATGATCCAAACGTACCAGCATCTGAATCCCAATTGATTAAAAGTTTTCTACTTCCATCAGGATTAAATAATTCAAGTTGGATAGTAACGTCTGATCCTTGGTCGATTGTTAAGTCTTCGTAGTGTGCCATACCCACCTCTTATCTATTTTACTGTATTTATAATGCTTTACACATGTAGGTGCAGGCAGAATAACGATCTATTCTGCTATTTATATATTTTTATTTTCAAAAAGTTGAAAATAGTCCTTTACAATCGCTCAAAAATATGTTATAAAGGTATTAACAAAGGAGACTACCAAATGAAACAGATCATTTCAAACTTAGAAAATGTCTTTACCGATCTCGATAAAAAATTCACCGAAGGGCAAATCGAATGGGCCTTAGGACGGAAAGTAGCTCTTAAAGAATGGCGCTTAAATAACATCCTTGGTTATCACTATGGCGCAAAAGTAAATGAAGGTTACAAAAATTGGGGTAAAGACGATTGGGGTTTTTACGAAGAAATGTTTCGGATTTGTGGTGGTAAAGGTAACTATAACACAATCACTCAAAATAACAATGCAGGAATTGCTCAGATATTTGAAAAGAACTGCAAAAGAACAATTGAAGCAAGAAATGCTAAAGTAGCTAAAAAGCTGGAAAAATTCGGTATCACAGAAGTTAAAGACTCAAATATTTCTAAAACCTCAGATGGTTTTCACGGAGTCTTTAATGTAGAAACAGATAAAGGAAACAAGCGGATTGAAATCGATACAATCTTAGCTGGTGGATATAACATCCAATGTCTCCACCTTCGTACTCTGGTAAAAATGAAAAAAGGAGTTTTATAATGCAAGTCGTAGCAGTCAGATTTATAGGATCAATGGTTCAACCATCACATCACGATTGTCAAATCGTAGAAGGTTCTATGAATATGAAATATGATGTGCGGAAAGATGAAAGCGTCCGCCAGTATTGGCCAGATGATATTAATCCTCCAGTATGTAAAATTATCTCTCCATTTGGTAAAGATAATACATTAGAAGCATTTTATATGTATGAACAATGGAATTGTAACTTAGATTAAAAAAGATAGTAATAAAGAGCTCTTAGGAGCTCTTTTTTTGTTTAATAAAAATATCGACTGGAACAGCTAGTCTAAGATTAGAGTGATATGTTTTTACTAGATGATAAACATATCCTGGCATAATTATCACATCACTAGTTTTAGGTGCATACTCAATAGGTTTAAACATTTCGGCGGTTTTACCAAAATAACCTCTGTTGGCATTTGCTCTTGGATCGTATGACACTAGTTCTCCACCTTTATCAATATCGTCAGAAAGAACATAAAATACTGCAGCAAATTGAGCTCCAGAATGATTATGAATATTCATTGAATATCCTTTTTGAGATCCTGTTAACCAAGAACTAAATTCATAAGACATATCATTTAGGTCGATACTAAATACTTCTTTAAAAAATTCTGAATATTTTTCTATAGCCAAATCTTTTAATAATGGAATTTTATCTGTAAGTGAACCACTATCATATTCAGCTTGTGGTTTCATAATATTAGTACTAAGTAAAATTTCTTGAACTAATTCTTCACATTGGTCTAAAGTAATTTTAGTTTTGTATATTGGTGTGGACCAACACTGATTAATACCCGATTTCAACATCATAATATCCTTTTATGTCACGAACCATACCATGAATTACCATCAATGGCCAATCTATATTGTTAAGTATACTATCGTATATTTCCTTACTATTTTCGTATGTTTTAAAATATGGATCATTACCAGCTAAAAGCATTGGTTCATTTAACAAATCATAAAAATCTTCGTTAAAATCTCTACTAATCCAATAAGCATAACATATTGCTACAACATAGCTCTTGGCTGGATATAACCATTCATCTACTTTCTCATTAAAGTGCCGAATAGCATTTTTAATAATGACCTCTTGATTATCGTCAAAAACTATTTCTACTTTATTCAAATCATCTGTATGATTTTTATTTAATCTATGGTAAACTTCTTGTTTAACTTGCCATTCTTTCATGATACCAATCCAATAGTCCTTTATATCCGTTACAGCTATTATTTAAATCTTTGACATATCGATAATGCTCTGTTAAGCAGTTTCCAAAATACTTACATGAGGCACATATAGGACTTATCATTTCTTCTTTTTCTTTGTTTGTCCAATCAATGTATTGTTTCCAAGAATCCAATTCAAGAAAGAATTCTTTATCCTCTTCATCAAATTCCAAGACACCAAATTTGCCAGAAGGAGTGATGTATATATGATCATCCGAAAATGCATTGTATCTTCCTTTCATTGATTCTATAATTCTATCTTCATTTACAAATTCAAACTTCATGGTGTCTTTTAACTTAAGCCACTTTATAACAAAATCTTCAAAGTCTTTGTGTGTCACATCATGAGCATTTGCTTGATTAATTGAATATGGCTTAATCTCAACAGATGTAATTGATGAACACATATTCAACATATTAATCATTTCAGATACATCTTTTTCTAGCACCTTTGGAGAAGCTAGAACCAAAACTGCAATAGGTACTGTACTCATTAACATATTATTAAATACAAGTTCAGACTTTTCTCTTGCCTCAAAATCATATGAGACAGAAAGATATACGTCATCATCAAAAAAGCCGGGATGCATCATAGAATAATTAGTATTGATGCTAATTTCACCTGAATAATATTTTCTTATAACATCTTTAATACCATAAAAATATGACTTTTTCATTGCACCAACTTCACCACCATATAAGTCAATATGTTCTATGTCTGGCACTTGAGATAACAACTCATCTAGTTTATCGAATGAAATTTGTTTCTGATCACCAAGTTGCTTAGTAGATAGATAACAAAAATCACATCTAAAATTACAAAAATATGAAGGATTAATCGATACAATCATAAAAGTTTAAAACCAAATCTAGCTGTATATCTTTCTGTATTTTTCCAATCATATGGCTCTATTTTATGTTCAACAGTAGGATTCAATTCATTAATAATTGCTAAATTTCCCTTCTTTGGATAGTAAAAGTATTCGTTATATTTATTTTTTACACAAAGAGGGCCGGTTTGTAGAGTATTAAAATAATATAAACAAATAAAATCTATGTCTTTATATACGCCATCAGGCTGATCACCACCAGTTTTATCGTAGTGGTATACAGTATTTCCATTATGCCGACCTTTATTTAATTTATGTTCAATCAATTCAACTGGTCCAAATTCGGGCTCAAGTAGTACATTAGAAATTATAGTTGCAGTATTAATTAGAATTGCATACTCAAATGGATAATTCTGCGATAGAAATTTCTTTGTTTGTACAAAATCATCTATAAGCCTTTCATCAGCAAATATATTAGTTTCTATATTATTCATTAACTTAATAATATCTTTATTACTAACAACTATATGAAAATCATCTTTTAAATTCATGCATATTCTCTTATATAAGGCGTAGGTTCTAGTTTTATATCGTTTGCTTTAATAATATCTAAAGCCAATGTCTTCATATGTTTACAATGATCTTCTACCATGTTATGTTGTTTTAAATCTTTAATAGTTTTTTTACATCCATTACAAATTTCAAATATTGGACAAGTATAACATGCATTTTTTAAACTCATTAAACTTAAATCTATTGCAAGAGGTGTTGAAAACCCACCGCTCATTTCATAATCAAAATCAATAGCCTTATCTAAATCATCACCAAATGCACCACATGAATAGTAGTCACCTTCAGGTTGAAGTGTTCGAATGCCAGAATCACATGTTCTTGTTTGAGGACATATAGTGGATTCTCCTCTTAATCGCACCATCATCTGTTGAGTGTTATGTTCCCAGTCGCTTAATCCAGCTTTCCATATTTGAATATATCTTTCATATATTTTCGATAACTGATATGGAGCAGACTGAGAACCTGATGCCATGGCATAATTTACTTTACAGACTACATCCATTTTCTTTGCAAGTTCAACTGTCTTAATATGAGTATCTTCATTCTCTTCAACAATAACTGCTATGAATGAAGGTCTATACCCAACATGTTCAAGCATTGCATCTGAACACTTCCAAAAATCTTCTTCTGTAAATTCACTATAATCACCTTTTAATCTTCCTCCACCATATTGAAATGATGTAGCTACACCAATTCGAGGATGGTTAAAAAGTTCTTTCCATTTCATTGGTTTCATAAGAAATGGATATAAATTTGTTGTAAGTGATATTGTTGCCGGTAGATCGTGCTTATCAAGAAACTCTATAATTTTCCAATAATAATTTGGCTTCATCATTAATGGATCACCACCATTAACAATAATTGTTTGAGTGTCTGGAAAACGTTTTAAAAACTTAAATATCTTATTTAGATCAAGAGTAGCAGTATTATCCTCAAACGTAATTTTAGATGATGAACAAAACGAACATTTAAAATTGCACAATTCTGTTGGTTTAACAATTAGATCCATTACACATAAAATCCAAAATTACAAACCACGCGAGTTTCATCTGTGTGATTGACTTTATGTTCAACATATGATTCTTGAGATCCCATTAAGAGTAATCCCTTTTTAGGTTTTATTTTTCCAGTTTCTTCGCCATTAATCCTAAAACATATTTCACCACTATTTATTACATCATTTAAATAATACATAAAAAATAAATTTGGTCCTTCTATTAAATCATTATGCCATGACATAGAATTTACATCAGTTGAACTCCATATATTATTATAACCTTTAGTTGAATTATTAAAATATTTATCAACGTAATTATCTTTTATATAGTCATGGGCTGGTTCTAAATTTATTTTTTTAGCTGGAGTATATGTTCCACTTGTGTCTGATTTAATAGTCCATGAACTAACAGGAGGAATGTTACCTATTAAATATAAAATGTCTTTATCATTAAAAATCTTATATCCAGACATTAATAGCTCTGGAACTAAAAGACCAACATTCATCCGTTTGGCCTATCATAACCGTGTTTGTTGATACACTCAACTGCATAAGGTGTTTCATCTATTGATTTAACACCATAGTGTTCTATTATTTCTCTATTGCATTGTCTAATTTCTTCTTTTAACATATTTGAATATGGTTCAAGATTATCAATCATTTTCATATATTGCTCATACTTATTTTCATCATCTTCAAAATCATGCAATTTAGTAATCCAAAGATTATATAGTTCTGCTGTCAAATCTCTTTCTTTACAAAGAGTTTCTTTTTTATCAACTATTGTTTGTATTAAAGTCAAATGAACATACCCTTCGTTGTATTGAAGATTGACCTGCTTTATGCCAAAAGCCACGTATATTAGATACCATAAATAGATCACCCGCTTTTGGTTGAAATGAAATTGTTTCTGATTTATTCCATTTAAAATCTATATTCCCACCAGTTTCGGCAAATGTATCATCTAAATAATATAAGAAAAACACATCATATTTTTCAAACATATCAGTATGCCAACCCTGGTTATCTTTATCAACACCATCCCATATTAAATACTTATTAAAAACGGCTTTTGGCCATTCTGGTAAAATATATTTATTGTATAGATATTGACCAAACATATCAAGTTTAGTAGCAAGTAATGGCTCAACGTCTTGTTCACCATTATCTCTTGCTCTTTCTTCTGTGTTTAAAAGCTTAAAATTATCTGCTCCAATTAATGTCAGACCTTCGGCTTCTCGCAATTTAACATATCCTTTTGTGTAAATATCTTTTATGCACATATTTTGCTTACCTCCGACATAATTATAATTTTATTTTTTTCTAAAAATTCATGTATAGTTTCAGTTCTAAATTTATCTCCTAATTGTCTTATGCTTTTTGGTGGTGAATTTGGATTAAAAATATCTCTGATCTCATAGTATATATTATCCCAGTTATCTAACTCTATTATAATTTTATATGCTTCTTTAGCAAAAACTGGAGGTGTTAAATCATTTTCGAACGCTGGATAAAAATGTTGTAGTAAGTAATTACCTGCATTATTCATAAACCACATCTCATGCATTTCCTCAGTTGTAAATGAAAAGCATGACGCCATGGTTCTAAAATATGATCTTTTATCTTTATATAGTTCACTCCAACTATCAGTCCCCTGTTCATCCACAATATCAGTAAATACTTCTACTGTTCTGATATCATGTTTAATTTTATATTCTTGAGAATTAAGTCTAGAATCAGGTAAAAACATATAGTCATGCCGATACGATCCAAAAGCTTTAAAGTTCCATATGTAATCCATTTCTTTATAGAAATCATCTATTGTAGATCCTGGCATTGCTAAAATTAATTCTAATGATGGAATAGGAAAACCATTTTCACTGCATCTTTTGTTAATGTATTTACTTAATTCTAACTTATCTTCTGAATTCAAATCAACTCTTTCTGCTAATTTCATAGCAATATCAGAGCTACTTTGAATTGATACAGTTGGAACAATAGACATCATTGAAGTCTCTTTCCACATATCGTTACCATCTTTTGAGTTAGGTGATCTTTGATCTGTACCGACTACTTCAAACCATCTATCAATTAATCTTTTTCTTCTATTTAAATCTTTTGATTTCATAGTCGATATATCAGTTAGATTAAATCCTTTATTCCAAGCATATGCAAATATTTCTATATCTCTATCTTCAAACGCGCCAAAGTTTGCATCAGTTAAATATGCATCTCGATATCCGGCTTTGATCATAGCATCAATGTCTCGTTTTACAATACTCAAATCCTTTTTATAAATTTTAGTATTAATACCTCCACCCCATTCACAAAACACACATTTATAAGGACATCCTCTAGTCGTTTCAAGAATAATAAATGGTTCCATATTATTTTCTCGAGCATATGAGAGGGCTCTAGTTAAATACTTAGAATGCTCTTCATATACAGAATAATCTTCTTTACTAATATTATGAATATCACCAATACTGGATCTTAACTCCCAAGAAATAGTTTTGGGATCAAGCTTGTTTTCAATGTATTGATCGATCAGATCTCTCATAAATATTTCACCTGGTTTAGTTGGCTGACATATATAATCATATTGAGTTCTATTTGCTAATAGTTCAGGATCATTAGTTCCTATATGTGGCCCACCCAATACTAATAATTTTTCAGGATGTTTTTGTTTTATCTTAGAAGCTATTCCATCACAAATGACATAGTTCCAAGCATATGAAGAAAACATTATTATATCAGCAGATATCACCTGCTCAATTGCTTCATCAAACGATTGATAAGTATTCCATTTATAAGAAGATTCTAACCATTCTATTTGATCACTGTATTTTCCAAAATGCTTATAATAGCTTTGAGCTATTAAATAAGTCATATTATTGGCTAATGACCAATCAGCATGTGGTGGATTGATAAAGGCTATCTGCATATTTAAAAGTCTCTTTAAAGACACATTCATCCATGTCTTGTTCAATGTGTTTATAATCTTGTTTAATAAAACAACTAAATGGGCATCGAGCAAAATACTCACACTCAAAGCAATTATATTTAGTCATAAAGTTTTCAACTATTTTTGGTCCACCAAGTTCTTCAGTTTGAGCTTCTTTTAAAAATACTGCACCAGAACATCCAGTAGGAATAGATCCATCTGGCATGACAGTAAGAGAATTACCTCTTGTACATATCATTTTGTTTTGCATTTTTTGATTAACAAAATGATCTACATTTAAACATTTAGGATATTTAGATACAAGTAGTTTATTAAACTCGAAAAGAGTTCTTTCACTTGGCATTAATGTTCTTGAATTTTTTACCGATGGTAAGAATGAATCAAAGTCGCATGGATATGTATTATAAAGGTATGTGAATAAGTTATCACCTCTTGTAATTTTCGCAATGTTTTGTTTTGTGGCAACTAATGAAATCATTTCAATCTTGTTTTTATATGTTCCAATATTTGAAACAAAAATATCATGTGCTTTTGGAGTAAATCTGCCAGCAGGATCGTAACTTACAGAAATAGTTAAATTATTATGTTCTAAAAAATCCATTACCATATCGGACTTTGTAAAGCATAAATTAGTTATAAAATTAATATGTACATCAGCTTCTGTTTGTGCTATAATAGAATCAATAAAGTCCTGATATATTTCTAAGAAACCTTTATCTATCCATTCATCTTGAAAGAGTTCGCCACCCATTAAATGTAATTTATAGGATTGTGTTCTTCTATTGTTATTAATCCATTCTACAATTTGAGGAACTTTTGCCATGATAGAATCACGGTTAGCACCTTCTATTGAATTATGATCTTGAGGACAGAAAACACACTGAAGATTACAGTGCTCAAATAAACAACATACAATCTCACCATAAGTTGTTATTTTGTTTTCTAATATATCATATATAGACATATTACACTGTGATATACCTACTCAAAAAGGCTGCATCTGCATTAGAATTTGCATCTAATAAAGAATGTATCAAATAATGATTAACCGTTTCCAGTTCTAAAGAGAAAAATGAACCAGATTCATTATCATATGTAGATTCCATTTCAATAAGACTATCTAATAAAGTATCAGTAAATTCTCCAGTTATACATTCGATGAAATCTAATTTATTTACATCACTTTTTCCGGCATCATATACTTTAAATTGAGACCAACCATCAGCAATAATTTGTGTAAATTTTCTAATCGTTACTAAATCTGAAGCTGAAATATTATCAAACAAAACGTTATTATTGCTTGAAGCTGCACTCATATATTTTGATACCCACATATCATCTTTGATAAAAACTTGAGCAATATCACTAGTATCATCTAAGATACTACTAATATTATCAAAATTATATGATGCATTTAAATTAAATTTAGCTGTAACCTTTTTAGTTAAGAAATGCTGGAAAAATATTTCTTTTAACTCGTACAAATATTTTTCTAGATCTTTTTTTAGTAGTATTTTTATTACACTTTTTAGTTCTTCTTTTGTAGATTTATTATGTAAATAATTTGCAAATAAATGTTCTACACCAATAGTGTTAATATATTTTTTAACAAAAGTTTTTCGTTTGGCAGATGAACCTGCTTTTACACTATCATAAATAGCATCAAAATTTGTTAATTTTAAAATTTCTTCAGTGCCAACATTTCCGCCATTACCGGAAAAACGACCTCTAAAAAATACATTAAATTTAAATGCATGTGCTTGTAGAAGCGATTTAACAGACTCTTTAGTTGGTGTTTTTAGAATATGTTTATACCATGTTGACATTATAAATTGCAATGAATCATCATCACAATATATAATAACTCTTTTATTTGTAACATCACAGTGATCTGCTAATTTGGTAAACAAATCTAGTGCAGTTGGATATGTTACATTTTTTGATCCTAGTATTTCACTCCATTCTAATGAATACGCAATAAGTTTACCTGAAGATATTTTTTGTAAATCTTCTAAAACGTCTAATCCATGATTTTGTGATACTACAATCCGGTCATATCCCAGATCGATGATATTATCTGTTGTTACATAAATCTTCTTAAACAGATGTATCATAACTGTTCTCCTGTGGCGATTGAACTTGTTAGTAAAAACATTGGGTTATTAACATTTGCCCAATAGCTAAATAAATTATTTCCTTTAAACATATACTCATTAAAGTATGATTTATAATATGTTTTATGATGTTCAATTACGTTGGCATAAAATAAATAAAAGCTTTCGTATTTAAGTAAATTTACAAAATTTATTCCAGTTAAATCTTTTGTGTCATCTTCTGGAAATGATTTAACATAGTCTTTTAATTCATCACATTCAACGGTGTACAAATTGTAAAGCGAAAGTGAATCTAATTTCTTTGCCCAAGTAGTAAGTATTTCAACATTATCATCAATAAAATCTTTTTCTATTAATTCACTAATACCTTTCATCTGTAATAATAAACTAATTACTCTTTCTTCAAGGATAGGAATACTTATAATAAAATTAGCTAAAAGATATTCTCTAGTAAGATCATCAAAATCTTTTTGATCAGTAAAACCAATATTACATGGCAATTCCAGATTACTGAGATATGTTAATAGCTTTGTTCCCTGCAATTGTGAATTTTCGTAATCAACCATATAAAAAGTTTGATCATCTTCAAAATACAATTTCAAATCTTCAATACTAAATGGTGCAGTAACATCAATAACTTTCATCTTCTTCCTCTCGAGCCATGGCAACTGCTATGACAACTTGCATGACAAATATTAATATTTACAGTAACAGTATTGGAAACTAAACTATTAAAACGGGTCTGTAAGTCTGTAAATTTAGCTTCAAGGCCAGAAGCACTAATTTGAGTACCAGCAGTTAAAGTAACTCCAGCTGCAGATAATGTTTGTGCATAACTACTACTCAAATATGCTTTCGCTGTTTGATTAAAAATTTGTCCAGGATTAGGATATGATCCTGTATTACCACCAGGACCTGTTACTGTTCTTATTGCATTTAAATTTCTAATTTGACTATACGCCGCGGTTTCATTTTCAATTGCAGTATTGATAACAGAAGCAGTGATTGGATTTTGATTTATATCGGCTCCAGTAATTCCAATGCTCCGACCAGCAGTCGTTCCACCAAAATATGATGTAGAAAATCCACTAAACGGAACTGAATTAGTACCCCAAACAATACCAGAGTTTGCACTTGCCGGTGCAAAATCCGCAAATCTATC
>JGI20160J14292_10003611_pt1 | contig 11704 bp, 10 predicted proteins | sample COG_10_FD_14292 | JGI IMG/M metagenome (IMG submission 14292) | reverse complement strand
GACCAACATGCCGATTAACGTTGACGCGATACTTTCAGCTAAAACCTTCACGAAAAATCGCGGTAACAGCGGTCTCTGGCGAATCCGTGCCCACCGTCACCGATCGAGACGCCCAGTTAACCTGGTAAGGACCTTTTGCTGCCGTACCACGAGCACCATCAAAGCGCGGGGGTTCGAGATATTTCAGTTCCTGATCAAACACCTGTGCAAGGGATCGGTAGCTGGTAAATAAGCCATTACACATCAAGACCGCTTGCACCCCATGGACAATCGTTTGCCGTTGGGCTTGTTGCCAGTTGGCTAAGGTCGGCGCAATTAAACCAAGGGTTGAGATGAACGCAAGACCCATCACCCAAGACGTTGGCCTGCTCATAAACGGTTATCGGTCATCAAGCTTGTATCCTCCCCCTGATTACCTCGCGTGAGATCAACCTCTAATCAGGCGGCCCGGGCGGGCGCCCGTATCTTGGTCACGTTCGCGGGTTTTAACCCCAGCCACGAAGGTATTAAGGTAGCCCGAGGCCGATTGCAGTATCCTGCCGCCACCGGCCGGCAGGTCATGGGTCACTTGCAGCGCGCCCAGGCTCAAATGCTCTAAATCAATCACATTTAAATCAGCCCGTTGGCCGGGACGGATCCGACCACGGTCACTCAGACCAAATAAATCGGCATTGCGAGCGGTTTGTTTGGCGACGATCAGCTCAATCGGCAACCGAGGACCCCGGCTGCGATCGCGAACCCAGTGCATGAGCTGATAGGTTGGCCCGACAGCATCAAAAATGAGATTCACATGCGCGCCCGCATCAGACAACCCAATGGTCGTGTTTGGATGCTCAATCATCTCGCTAATAACATTGAAATTNCCCTCAACGAAATTAGCCCCGAGAGAGATCGCAAAATTATTACCGTTANTGCCCAAAAGGAAATCGTACACAAAGCTGTCGATGGNCTGGCCCGCTTTAGCCGCCAGCGCGCCTAGGTTACCGCTGGCTTCTGGCTCATAGTTCATGGGCACCTCGAGCGGGAACATGCTGGCCGCCGCCATCCCTAACAAACCATAGATGTTCTCCATCGAGCCGGACAAATCAGGCTTAATATCTTCATCAGAAAGTATCTTTGCTTTGACTTCCGGCTTTCTCATCGCCGCAAGCCGATCCTCAAAGGAAAGAGCTGCTAGCTCCAAGTAGGTGCGACGCCGCTGGAACATATGATAGGACTTTAAACTGGTGACAAACCCAATCGGGCGGGTCGCAATTTGCGGCACAACGTTGAGTCCTTGACCAGACGCGGTTGCAACCAGATCAAGGCAAGCGCGCCACTGATCTGGCCGATTGAAATTCTGCGCCAAGGTGAACGTCACCGGGCAACCACTCGCCTTTGCAATCTCGACGAACAGCGCCACCTCTTCCTCCGTCGTTTGATGCTCTGGACCCGCCAGGTCTCCCACAACGCCAGCCGGCACGGCTTGGAACACCCCCCGCCCTGCGGCTTTCATGGCATTCGCCAGCGCCATCAACTCGTCACGCTCGGCAAACGTGCCCGGAATGGTTTCGCCCAGCACACTTCGGTGCCCAACGGTTCGAGAAGTTGAAAAGCCAAGCGCACCGGCTTCAACAGCCTGTTGAACAATCAAGGCCATCGCCCGCAAATCATCCGCAGTTGCATTTTCATGTCGAAGGGCGCGATCCCCCATCACATAATTCCGCAGCGCACTGTGCGGGACTTGGGTGCCAACATCTAAGGTGTACTGCCGCGAGGCAATATAATCTAAATACTCCGGGAAGGTCTCCCAACGCCCCCACTCAATCCCCTCATACAGCGCGGTACCCGGAATATCTTCAACGCCTTCCATCAACTCAATCAATCGTTGTTCACCGCCAGGAGGCGCTGGTGCAAAGCCCACGCCGCAATTACCCATCACCACACTGGTAACCCCATGACTAAAGGAGGGGTCAAGCGTATCGTCCCAGCTCACCTGCCCATCATAATGAGTATGCACATCAACCCAACCTGGGGTTGCGACCGCGCCATCGGCTTGAATTTCTTCCCGGCCGCGCCCTGCAACCGTGCCTACGGCCTGAATCAAACCATCTTGGATCGCAATATCGCCCGAGAACGGGGCGGCCCCATTGCCGTCAACAATCTGTGCACCTCGAATAACCGTGTCAAACATGTGGTTTTCCTTTTTACTTATGAACGAATAAAACGAGGGTGCGTCAGCGCATCCAAAACGCCCTGTGTGAACCTTCGCTTTCAGGGGTTAAACAATTTTCGAGCGACCCTCGCCCCAATACCGATCTCTCAACAAGCGCTTATACAGCTTGCCCGTTGGCAGTCTCGGCAACGCAGCGTCATAATCAATCGAGCGCGGGATTTTTTGGCGAGACAAGTGCTCAGCCAGGTATCTTAAAAGTTCTTCGGTTAGCGCCTCGTCCCCCATGAGCCCGTCAATGGGTTGCACCACGGCCTTCACCGCCTCACCTAAATCCTCATTTGGCACCCCAAAGACTGCGGCATCCTCTACTTTCGGATGACTGATCAATAGGTCTTCGCACTCTTGGGGGTAGATGTTCACGCCCCCAGAGATAATCATGAAGGTTGCTCGATCTGTCAGATATAAAAACCCGGAATCATCAACATAACCAACATCCCCCACCGTCGTCATGCTGCCGTCTTTTGAGGTCGACTCTGCCGTCTTTTCGGCATCATTGTGGTACTGAAACTCCGTTGCCGTTTTAAACCACAGGGTGCCCGCCTCACCAGAAGGCAAGGGCGCGCCCTCGTCATCCAACACGTGTAAATCACCCAAAACAATTTTCCCGACCGTCCCGGGATGCGCTAACCACTCTTCGGTGTTACAGGCTGCAAACCCAAGGCCTTCNGTTGCACCATAATACTCATGGATNATTGGACCCCACCATTCGATCATTTGCCGCTTNACCATCTGAGGACACGGCGCCGCCGCGTGGATGGCGACTTCCAGTGTCGACAAATCGAAGGACCGGCGAGTTGCTTCGTCAAGCTTTAGCATCCGAGAGAACATCGTGGGCACCAGTTGCGAGTGGCTCACCTGGTACTGGGCGATATGTCCCAAGTACGCCAGTGGTTCGAACTTCTCCATCACCACGACCGTGCCGCCTTGCCGCAGGGTTAAATTCACCGCGGCTTGTGGTGCGGAGTGATACAAGGGGGCTGGTGACAGATACACCATGTCCTCCCGGTAAAGCCAAAGCTTTGATAAAAAGCTATAGAGCGGGAGCGGCTCATCCGGCGCCTGCTCTGGCAGCGGCCGAATAATCCCTTTAGGACGACCCGTTGTGCCCGAGGAATANAGCATCGANGTGCCTAGNGACTCATCCTGAATTGGCGCGCCCGAATATTGTGAAATGACCGCGTCGTAATCGCTAAAGGCGGGCCCATCCACGGCCTCAACCGCAAGCCCCTNGCTGTCCACCACCAGGATCTGCTCAAGTGCTGGACAGTCCTTTACTGCCGCCTGAACCAATGCCAGCTTTGAGGAGGAGGTAATGAGCACCTTTGACTCGGAGTTGGTCACGATATAGGCCATCTCCTCAGACGTAAGATAGGAATTAATACAGGTATAAAACAATCCTGCTCGCTCGCCCGCCGCGCAGGTCTCGATGTAGGCTGCATTGTTTTCCATAAAGATCGCGTAGTGATCGAGCCGCATTAATCCGAACGCCCTCAGCGCATGGGCCAGCTGGTTCGCACGCGCCTCCAACTCAGCATAGGTTTGAACCGCGCCGGTTGCGGCCATAATGACCGCGGGACGTTGCGGGTGCTTTTGGGCATAGGATCCAGGATACATAGGCGCTCTTTTTTTAAACTAAGACTCAGTTTGTATCACGCTGCTAGGGGCCTGACAAACCCAAGCTGACGGCCTTAAAACCTGGACCTTAAGCTAGCTAAGGCGCTAAATCATCTTTGCAGCCAGCCAGCCAAACTGATCAAACCACCAGGTTCGAAATGCCCGCCAGGTGCTCGATTCATTGTCCAGGTCCTGCTGTTTGTGCGCTGTTTGAATGAGGTACTGCCGAATCATCTCCGATTCTCCCGGGGTGAGCACATCCTTAAACCCAATCATCCCGACGGGCGCTAAAACACCCTCAAGGACAATGGCGTCAAAAATATCATGAGTCGTTCGGGTCATTGCCCGCAGGTCTGGCACTAAGCCTTGACTCACTGCGCCCACGCCATGGCAACGCATGCAATGCTGGTTATACAAGCCGAGACCCGCGCTGATCTCGGCGTCGCCCGCAACCAAGTCTGGCGGATCGATTACCAAAGGCTGTGGCGACGAATCAGGCAACTTAGCCTGCCCCCCTAACTTGAACACGAGCACCCGTCCCGGTGCACTGTGCTGAACCTCCGGTTGCGACAGCACAAGCCCGACAGCGCCGCCCCATCCCGCCATAATCGCAATGTATTGCTCGCCAGCCACCTCATAGGCAATCGGGGGCGCGATCAGTCCAGATCCCGTCGGGAAGGACCAGATTGGCTCACCCGTTTTGCTTTGATACGCAACCAGATCCCCTGTGCCCCGCCCCTGAAAGACAAGACCTGTGCGGGTGGTGAGCACACCCCCATTCCACATACTCGGTAGTGCGACCTGCCAGGCCGGCTGCTGCAGGACCGGGTCCCAGGCGATCAACTGTCCTCGCATCAAATGCTTTAAAACCGGCGCAAGATAATTCGGGTCAAGACTCGCCAGCGGATTATCCTGGACCGCTTGGTCATTTTGCCCGGTATTCCAATGCGGCCCCGCTTGATGCTCATACGTCTCGGGATGGTTGTAAACCGACAGATTTTGCATCGCAGGTATGTACACCAAACCTGCATCCGCGTTAAACGCCATGGGCTGCCAGTTATGGCCACCAAACGGCGCTGGCCGGACGATTTGTTCGGTTTTAAGGTAGCTTGCAATCTCTGTTTCAACCGGGCGGCCGGTCTCGAGATCAATATGACTCGCCCAATTCACGGGCACATACGGCTCAGCCGAGATCAGTTCTCCCGATACGCGATCCAAGACATAAAAGAACCCATTTTTTGGGGCTTGCATGATGACCTGCCGGTCTTCACCCTCAATTTTTAAATCAGCCAAAATCATGTGCTGGGTCGCGGTGTAATCCCAATTATCGGCCGGCGTTGTTTGATAGTGCCAGCGATAGGCGCCGGTCGTGCCGTCGAGCGCGACGATCGACGATAAAAACAGATTGTCGCCACCGCCTGGGCTGCGAATCTCCCGATTCCAAGGCGAGCCATTCCCGACGCCGATGAATAATAAATCCAAATCCGGGTCGTACACCATCGAATCCCAAACCGTACCGCCGCCGCCATATCGCCAATAATCATCGCCGCTCCAGGTTACTTTGGCGGTCTCCAACTCGGGCTGAGCCTGAGGCTGGCTCGGGTCGCCCGGCACCGTGAAAAACCGCCAATTCAGCGCGCCGGTTTGTGAATCATAGGCCGAGATGTAGCCGCGAACGCCATATTCAGCACCGCCATTACCAATGACCACTTGATCCCCCACCAATCTTGGCGCCCCGGTAATCGTGTACGGTTTGGACTGATCGATGGTCAAGACAGACCAGATCACTTCCCCGGTATGCCGATCCAGCGCAATCAAGCGGCCGTCGAGGGTGCCGACAAAGAGCCGATCCCCCAAGACCGCAACCCCTCGGTTAACGACATCACAGCACGCATTGGCGCCCCAAGCCTTGGGCACTTCTGGATCAAAAAACCAGCGCTGCGCGCCGGTTACGGCATCCAGTGCATAGACCTTGCTCCAGGAGCCGGTCGTGTAAAGGGTGCCCTCAATGACAATCGGTGAGGCTTCAAGCCCTCGACGCGTACCCGTGTCGAAAGACCAGGCGAGGCCGAGGTCTTGGATATTATCGGGATGAATTTGGGTCAGCGGCGACTGCCGCTGCTCAAACGTATCCGCGCCATGCAAGGGCCAATCGGCGACGACGAGCGGCGCCCCGATGAGCGTCAACAAACTCAAAACGGCTTTCAGGACTACCCGTAACGGATAAACCGAAAGGGCTCGCGGTGAGCCGTCTGGGTAACCTGCTTGTTTCGTTTTGCCTACCGCGACTAATGCCATTGTTTGACTTCCTTTCATTGCGCTTTGTCGTCTCTTACTTTGAGCTACCGAATGCTGNGGCCCTGGATGTGCCCGCTGGCTAGATCGAATCCTTCACAGCGGCGTCAGGCCGAGGCCCAGCCCGCCGTCAACATCCAGTAACGCGCCCGTTGTCCATTTTGACTGCAGCAGAAACACAATGGCCTCGGCCACTTCCATCGGCTGGCCAATTCGGCCTAGGGCATGCAGCGGCGCGAGCGCCGTCATCCTTGTCGTTACGTCTTCAGGGGAACCTAATCCTGCCCGCTCATTGATTTCCGTCATCACGGCACCTGGTATCACGCAGTTTACCCGAACTTTCTGGGCGCCAAGTTCCGCCGCCATCACCTGGGTCAACGTTTGCAGCGCCGCTTTGGTTGCAGCATAAGGTGCCGCCCCCGGAAAAGCCCGACGAGTATGAATCGAACCCAAGAAAATAATCGCGCCTTGCCGAGCCGCCAGCGCAGGCGCTGCAAGTTGCGAGAGCATCATGCCGGAGATGACATTTTGATTAAAGATGTCGAGCAGTCGTTCTTGGTCAAACTCGGCGATTGACGCGCGGTACATGTTCCCAGCGTTACTTACCAACCCGTCTAGTCCCCCGCCATGGGCCAACGCTTGACGAAGCAATTCCGCTCGGTCTCCCGCTTGGGTGACGTCTGCCGCGACAGCCAGACACCGATCGCCAAGCCGAGCCGCAACCGCATTAATTTTCTCGGCACGCCGGCCGCAGATCGTGACCTGTGCACCAAGCGCAACCAACTGTTCCGCCGTCGCTTCACCAATACCCGAGCCGCCGCCCGTGACGAGATAGGACTGACCTTTCACGATGTAACCTCCAAGTCTTTTCTCATCGGGCCGCAAAAACCCAGCCGCCCCAGTCGGGCAACTTCAAGCCTTGCCGCTGCCGAGTTTATAACGGTCTTCTCACGCCAATGGGGTCCGTTTGCGTGCAAGCCTGTTTTGGACACGCAAGGTCACGATCTCGGCAGATGCGCGAGCACGCTTTGGATGACGCCACCGTCAACAACCAACTCATGACCATGAATATAACCACTCGCATCGGATGCCAAAAACAAAACCGCCTGTACGACATCCTCCGCCGTACCAAGACGCTTGAGCGGCACGCCACCACTGCGCTTTGCCCGCACTTTGTCATCTAAAAATATCGGTGCTGACATGCCCGCATCGATAAATCCGGGCGCCACCGCATTGACCCGGATACCCAAAGGCCCCCACTCAAGCGCCTGAAGCTGCGTCAGACTGGTGATTGCTGCTTTGGTCGCAGCATAGATTCCAACGTTCGGCGCGGGGTGGACCGCATTGACCGAACTCATGTTGATAATAACGCCACCACTTTGCGCGGCCATCGCTTGCGCCGCAGATTGCGCGCAGTTGATCGTCCCGATCAAATTAACCCCAATGACCGATGCAATATCATCAGCGGACTGATCCAGTAGCGGACCAAAGCGCACAATCCCCGCATTGTTTACCAAGAGATCCAATGCGCCAAAGCGCTGAATGGCATTGGCAACGGCCACCTGATCAGAAACATCAACCGGTAATACCTCACTCGCACCCAGCTCCGCCACTAAACTTTCCGCCGCAGCCGCATTTTGATCCAAAACGCCAACCCAGTAGCCTGCTGTCACAAGTCCTCTGACGATCTCGGCGCCAATGCCTTGGCCGCCGCCGGTCACGATTGCTCGTAGGGTCATAGGGGTCTCCAATGGGTTATCTTTTAGCGAATGCCACACAAAGTTACCGGATCATTTACCCAGATGCTACGCCTAGGATTATGCCTTGCTTTGGCCACCTTAAAATCCCCTGGAAGAGCGCCCTAGGCTTATCAACAATTGAACCTTCCTTTAAAATTTATCGCATCCGCCGACACAGAGGTGCAGCGAAAATCCAAGGATTGGTGCTTGATCCAACCGTGATACTGCTGCTAGTGTTTTTGCTAGGACCTGAACCCATCAAAGAGGCCGCCCATGGTGACGATAATTGTTAATGATGAAGCGCGGACCGTGTCAGCGAGCCCTGACACGCCGCTCCTGTGGGTTTTGCGGGACCATCTTCACCTAACCGGCACGAAATATGGCTGCGGGATTAGCCTGTGTGGGGCCTGTACGGTCCATCTCAACGGTGAGGCTGTGAGATCCTGCACCCTGCCACTGGCAGCAGTAGCAGACCAGCGCGTCGAAACCATTGAGCATCTTGCAGTGGGCGGTGATTACAACGCGGTTCAAAGCGCCTGGCTGGACGAAGACGTGGCCCAGTGCGGTTATTGTCAGTCCGGCCAAATTATGGCGGCGACTGCGCTATTGAACAACAATCCATCTCCGAGCGATGCAGAAATCGACGCTGCCATGGCGGGCCACATTTGTCGTTGTGGAACCTACCAAAAAATTCGAGCCGCGATTCATCGCGCTGCAAACGTAACCGAAGGCGGAGGGTCCCAAGCATGAGCCGTTTGCCTGCAGATCCCAGCCGCAGAACTTTTTTAAAATCCTCCAGCATGCTCGCAACCGGTAGCTTACTGGTCGGGTTCGAGCTGCCTTATAGTTTGGCTTCAGCCCCCAAAGCAAGCAGCGCCGCCTCGCTGATGACCGATGCCTTTATCCGTATTGATCGCGATAACACCATTACCGTCCTTATGAATCATGCTGAATTTGGTAATGGGGTCTATACGAGTCTTGCCATGATGGTGGCGGAAGAGCTGGATATCGATTGGCAGCGACTGCGCTGGGAGGCGGCGCCGACCGAACCCCGTTATTACAGTCCAATTTTCGGAGAATATTTGACCGCTGGCAGCGTATCAACCGCCGGGGCTTTTATGCCCATGCGCACGGCCGGTGCGAAAACCAAGGCCCTGCTACTACAGGCTGCCGGCATACTCTGGCAGACTGATGCAAACCAATTATCCACCGATGCCGGCTGGATTGCGCACGCGGACGGGCGACGCGTGTCCTACGGGGGGCTGATTAACGTCATCCAAGACCATAACCTTGAGCCCCCTAAAACCGTTGACTTGAAACCCGCATCCGCCTTTCGCGTGCTGGGTTTCCCCAAAAAACGTATTGAAGCGCCGGAGAAAGTAACCGGCCGCGCCCTCTTTGGCATCGACATCAAACGACCCGGCATGATTTATGGCGCCGTCGCAAGACCACCAGTCTACGGCAGCCGAGTGATCGCCTTTGATGACAAAGCGGCTCGCGCCATACCGGGGGTCTTGAAGGTTAAGGCCATCGATGCTGGCGTTGTGGTCCTGGCCAAAGACTACTGGACGGCAAGCAAAGGCGCCAAAGCACTCACAGTCCAATGGGATGATCTGGGGCTCGGTCATCTCTCGACGGCATCCTTTACCGAAGAATATCGAGCATTGAGCAAAACCGATGGTCTACTCGCTGAGGACATCGGCGATGCCAAGGCGGTTCACGAAGCCGCAAGCGCCGTTCATGAAGCGGTCTACGAGATGCCCTATTTAGCCCACGCCACCATGGAGCCCATGAATTGTACAGCGCAGGTCTTTGACGACCGCTGCGAAATTTGGGTCGGCACCCAAAACCAGGGTAATGACCGGACGGTTGTTGCCAAGATGCTGGGATTACCGGAAACAAGCGTTGTCATCAATCGCACCTTGATGGGCGGAACCTTCGGTCGCCGAGCGAGCAAAACCGCCGACTTTATTACCGATGCCGTACAAGCGGCTCAGGGAGAAACGGTCCCCGTGCAAATTATTTGGTCCCGTGAGGAAGATATTCGCGGCGGGCACTATCGACCGTTATTTGTACATCGCCTACGTGGCACTGTCGATGCCGAGGGTTACCCCGCCTCTTGGCATCAAACCCTGGTGGGCCAATCCATCATGCAGCACACCAAACATGATCCAACGTATATGGTTCGAGGCATCGATATTTATTCTGTCGATGGCTGCTTGCAGGAACCCTTCGGCGTCTTCCCCTATGGCACCGCCTACCAAATACCCAATCACCGTGTCGAAAGTCACAACCCGCCAAAGATCGGCGTACGGCCCCATGAATGGCGAGCCGTGGGACACACGCACACGGGGGTCGCCTATGAATGCTTTTTAGACGAGCTCGCCCACCTCGGTGATAAAGACCCGTTAGCGCTTCGACTGCATTTGACCCGAGATAACGACCGAATGCATCAATTGCTCTTACGACTCAAAGAAGCCGCGGACTGGGATCAACCCTTGGCAGCCGGACGGGGGCGCGGCATGGCAGCTAGGGTCTATTCTGTGTCCCCCATCGCACAGGCGGTCGAAGTGACGGTCGCCCTTGATGGCACCTTCACCGTTGATCGCGTGGTCTGCGTGGTCGATTGCGGCTTTGCCGTCAATCCCCTAGGGATCGAGGCTCAAATTCAGGGCGGCGTCATGCTGGGACTCAACGCGGTGGCTTACGGCGGGATCGATTTGGTAGATGGCCAGGTTCAGCAAAGCAACTTTCATGACGTTCGGGCATTACGATTTAATCAGATGCCCGCCGTGGAAGTTCACATTATGCAAAGTGATGCGCCGCCCACCGGGGTGGGTGAGCAAGCAACGACGCCGATCGCACCCGCGGTGGCAAATGCCCTATTTCACGCGACCGGCAAAAGAATTCGACAGTTTCCCCTGGACCGCCACGGCTTTACCCTTAAGGCCTAAGCGCCCCCAGGTGACCGACCAAGGCCGATCACGCACCGGCGCAATCAAAGTAATCTAAGCAGCTGGTCAATCCGACCGTTTATTAGACGGCGGGCAACCAGCGACAGAACGGCCTCGAACATCAGCACCGACAAGAAGAGCAATAAAATACCGTCTGAGGAGGGGGTCAGAGGCGTCGCGGCACTAAGCCAGCGCTGCAACCGGTCTGCGCCCTTAAGTGGCCGCATCTGACCTATGGCGCCCACGAGCGGACTCATTACCACATAGACCAGGATCCGGGTATCGATCTCCAGCCCCTCCTACAAGGCATGAATCGGCACCATGTTATTGTTCTGCCACGATCTACAAACTTGTCCGAACCACCGGCTCAGTCATGTAAATAAGGCCTTTAGATTGATCAAACAGATTACAGGCTTCAAAGAGCCTATCGAACACCGCGCCTTTATAGGCTTCATCAGCAATAATCGTAATGATTGCCGCTTCGCCGTACTCACCAAATTGACGATCCGAAAACAGATCGTTAGAACGACCGGTTTCAATCATCGCTACCGCCACGCCTTCGGTCTCTCGCATGGCTTCCAGCACGTCTGGCCCGCAATCTTTATGGACTAATGCACCAATTTCTACTTGCATAAGGCCCCCTTTTTATTTGGCTGCGTTTAAAATCGCGTCCGGCACATAGGTCGCCACCCGATCCAGCTTGACCATGTACATGATCCCCATGCCGGGTGTGTCTAACTTGCCAGCAAGATACATGGCCTCAAAAACCAGNTTNGCTTGTTCTTCAGANACAATAATCCGGATGACTTCTTTCTGCTCATCAATGGTCACACCCAGCAGTCCCATCCGTTCTCGAATACCGGTCCCACGCGCATAACTAATGGTTG
>JGI20160J14292_10003604_pt1 | contig 11727 bp, 13 predicted proteins | sample COG_10_FD_14292 | JGI IMG/M metagenome (IMG submission 14292) | reverse complement strand
ATATATTAGAAAAATGCGTTCCTTGCAAGAAAATCATTGGCTGTCAAGACATAGGTTCTAATAATAAAAATTTACCAAAAGGCTCAAGCCTAAACAGCGGAGTGCTCATCTTCATGAATCACCAATACTCAAAAAACATACTAACAAAATGGCTAAACTTTGACGGAGACAAGTCCTATCTGTACGCAAGCGGAGGAGATCAAGAAATATTATGCAAAATATTAAAACAAGTTGACGGATTTAATTTTAATACAAAAATCTTTCCAATGAACACCTTCAACACAGAACCAAGAATGATCAACAAAGATACGTTTGTGGTTCACTTTATGGCGTATCCCCATCATTTGAAAAAAATATTTTTAAATTATTTTTGCTCGTAAGATTCTTGTGTAAATGATAGCCCAATACGCCTCTAGCTTAGTTCCCAAGATAGTTTTTAGAATGTATAAATAGATATGGCTAAAATATTCCGTACCGAGGAATTACAGATCAATGGAGACAATATCTCCATTGTATCTAGCGACGCAAACAAGTTCAAAATCAAAGGGAAAAACGGTAGCGTTTTTCTTGATGAGAGCGACATCTCGAGCTTACACTTTAAGCGCGACTATGATGTTTCTAGCTTGGCTGCAGACCAATCAAGTCAAGGTGGAACAGCTGTAACCGACGTTTCCAGCCTTCAGGCTCAGAGAGAGACTGATGTCAACGAGCTAGAGACCGACGTTTCCAGCCTTCAGGCTCAGAGAGAGGTTGATGTCGACGATCTAGAGCAAGACGTTTCTAGTTTGCACTTCACAGCAGACTTCGAGGTTTCCAGTCTTGCAGCAGACATCTCAACAAACGATGTTATTGTTGCTAGCAAGCAAATCTGGGAAAGCGGAGACGCAGTAAGCTCTGTGACCGTTGACCTTGGTCGCGACTTCGGAGCAAACGCACCAAAAGTTGTTGGTATCCTCAAGTCTTCCACGTCCACTGACCCAATTCTTGGAGTCATGCTTCAGTCTGTTAGCTTAGATGAAGATGGAACTGGAAATCATACCGCTACTTTTGTATTTTCGGACGATATTGCATCAACCGGCTATACAATCGAAGTACTTGGTTCCTTATAATTCGAGCAAGATTGTTTATCTTGGGCGGCCCATCTGGGCCGCCTTTTTTGTGTAATATAAAGTATGAAAGGTTGTAATTAAAATGTTTGAACAAGAAAAAAACGAAATAAACATAAGATCAAATAATACCGATCAAAAAAAACTCAGCAAACAATTTAAAAAATTAAAACACAAAGCTCTATATCTAAGCGAAGAGTACGAAGAAATTTGCGAAGAATACGACCAAGCAAGATCAGAGTTTATATCAGCAATGTTTCAATATTGTAGCGACAAAAAAATATCTTCCCCCCTGTCTGAAAAAACCAAAGATAAACAAGAAGAAAAAGAATTACCAGAAAAAACTAGCGAAGAAACAAAAGAATTATATCGCGAGATTGTGAAAGAAACGCATCCCGATAAAACCAAGGATCTGGATAAAAAAGAAATAAAAAACAGAAACAAACTATATCGCGCTGCAGTTGAAGGAAAAAAGAAGGGCGACTTTTGGGGAATATTAAAAGCGGCACTAGAACTTGACGTAGATTTCAAAAATATCTCCGAGCAGTTTATAAAAGACATAGAAGAATCAATCTTCAATATAGAAAAAGAAATATCTAAAATAAGGGCTGATATCATGTATAAATGGTATAATTCGAATGAAGAATTAAAACAAAAAATCTTTAAACAAATCACTCAAAACCAACCAAAAATACAATAATAAGTGTATCATAAAATATGAAAGAAATAGAATTTTATAACGTAAAAAAGAAACAAAAAGTTAAAGTTGATGCAAACTCCGTATCAAAGCATGCCTACGAAAAAACAACTAAAACCGGCAAGCTTTCAATCAGATACGCATTGAAGGCCGTAGATGAAGACGGTACCAAGTTAACAAAATTTTGCAGCAAAGCTGACTACGATTCTATTTAATATCTTTGTCGCTGTGATAAAGTAGCGCAGCGGAATAATCATCTAGTTGGTGCTCTTGAGCTCTATCTAAAACCTCAGGAATAGTGTTTAATTCAGAAAGTAATCCTGGGTTATCAATGCATTCAAACATTTTTTGAGCCCAGGAACCCTTTTCGCAAGAAACAACTATAGAAGCCGCGAGCTCGTCAATCATAGATTTTTCTTGTTTGGATAAAGATTTCTTGGAAAGTTTTGTCCTCATTTTTTTGTAACCCTCTTTCTTAATAGCTTCCGTAGTATAAACAACATCCTGTATACTTTTCACAGAATACAATGCGGTAGAGGTATTTTTGTTCTCTTGGGGTATATCTGATGTGCCGACTGGTCTGCCTACCTCATTTTTAACAACATGCTCTGCTTCATTTACCTCTGGAGCAATCATAGGCACTCCACCAACAATAGGATTAAACAAACCATCTTTTCTTTGCTCTACGTACTTTGTTTGAGCTGGAACCAACTCGTCTCCTTTTGGATAAAATCCCTTTTCCAAAACATCCATCCCTTGCTCTGGAGTAATAATTCCAAGTTCCATTAATCTAGTAGCAACTCTTTGAAGTTGAACTTCATCCTTTATATCTGTTTGTTGAAATTTAACTGTAGGATATTTTCTGAATCCAAGATTTTTACATATCATCTTTACTTGAGGTTGAAGGAAATCATTCATAAATGCATTTCTAGACTCCTCTAATCTTTCTAAAAATATTTTCGCCTTAACCTGAGTATTACTATATCTTTCGTCTCCAACAATAACGTTTTGTAAACCTTCTTTAATGTCATTATTAACAACCTCATACTTATTAGGACCAACAACCTTACTTATGTCCGGAATAACAAAATTTGCTTTCGTAGTATAATCGCTCACAAGTACTCGCCCAACACTTTCATTTTTAAAAAGGTTTTGCATAGCTTCCATATTTTTTGGGTTCAACCCTCCTTTGTCTGGCTCTGCGCCCATGGTAATCAAAAGTATGACATTCTCTATAGTCCTGCAGATAGCTTGATCAATCTTCTTCAACTCCATCTTAAAGTTAATGTCATCAAGTACAGGATAACCGAAAGGAATAGCAAAAGGTTCATAATCCTGCTTCTTGTAAAAAGAGTAAACTAAAAACCCAGGATCTAGCTTTATACTCAGCCCATCTGAATTGTATTGACCGTTTTTTATCTTAGACTGTACATCTTCATCTAAAGACTTAAATACCTGCTCGTCATACTCGGTCTTTGGGTTCCTCAACCTTTCTAAATCGTACTCTGAAAGTATTTTCTCATAAACAGAAGTTTGAAACGAAGATCCTTTTTTTGCAACTATATCATAAGGATTTAAAAGTATATATTTAACAGGTATTCTACCGGGTTTCAATGCTAAATCCGAAGCGTATATTTTATTCATTTTATCAAAATCTTTTTTGGAAAATTTTCCATCAATTCTGTAAAGAAATATATTACCACTCCTATAATACTCCCTAAAATACTGATCCTTAAGATTCCATAAGTTTATTTTATCAAACCACTTATATACAAAATCTCTAGCAGAAGCGCTTCCTCCCTCTAAATAAATATCTGAGTTTGCAAATTCCGACATAACGTCTATGGCGTTCCTAAATACAGCTATATTAGCGTAGGCCTTTTGACAAAGCTCAATAGAGTCCCTAACAGTTACTCCATCAACCCCATAAACATAAGGAAGTAAACCCCCTCTTATATTAGCAAACCTAGCACCATTTTTAGATTCTGCATTTGGGCCCCTGGAGTAAGACGATTCTTTTGCCTTTCCCGACCGACTTAAACATGAAGCAGAAGTTTCAACATAATATGGCTCGCCAGCCGAAGCCGGAGCGCAGTCTTTTACATTTATTAAACTTGAAATATCTTTATTTTTATCAGACTCAAACTTATTCCAATAATCAGACCTCTTTACATATTTTCTCTTGCTCATCTAATATGATACACAAAAGTTAAAGTAAAGTCTATTTAAAGTTAAAAGTTAACTTTGGACTTTTATCGTTATAATATATTGTGTATACCTTATTTATGTCAGAAAAAGAAAGAAGATGCACAGTATCAACACCCAAAGGAAACATAAAGGGTGTCATCGTAAACGAATACGAAGAGATTGGGGGTCCAGATGATGGAGCAATCTTCGCAGTGATAGAGCTTGATAACGGTCAAAGTATTACTGTAAAAATGTCAGAAATTATAGACCTTTAGAGGTGTAACTATGAGTACAGTGTCATCATTATCATACAACATGCCATCATTATCATACAACCCAAAACAAGAGCGATTGGAAAAACTTGAATATATAAACCCTCAAGGCATAAAACAATCATTCGTACCCTATGCTAACGACAACAGAGACATCTTCGCACAGAAAGGCGATAGAGGTTACCACTCTAACGACAATGGAGGGTATTATGCAAACTCCAACAGAGAAAGTCTTACCGAAATTGACGACCCTAAAAATAAAAAATCCCCAAACGCTAAATTTTAAATGTTGTTTTCAGTTCTAACTCTTATCTCTGCACTTAGCATATCTGTTATTGCAGCTTATTTTAGTATCATTGGGTTAGCGACTATATTCCCTGGCTCCATTGAGGCCGTTATTGCTATGGGTGCTGCGCTTGAGATTGGCAAAATTGTTGCGGCAGTTTGGTTGCATAAAAACTGGAAAACCGCCCCCAAGATGTTGAGGGTTTATCTCTTTGGGGCAATTGTTGTGTTAATGGGTATAACCAGCATGGGTATCTTTGGCTTTCTGTCTAAGTCTCACATTGAGCATGAACAGCATGCAGAAAAAGCTGCGGCACTTGTAACTCAAGTTGAGGCTAAGATTGATCGCGAGAAACAATATATTATTCGGCAAAAAGAATTAATACAACAAAGCGAAGATAAAAACCAAAATCGTAGCGACAAAAGTGCAGAAAACATCGAGCTCGAACAAAAGAAAATAGATCAACTCTCAACTCAACTCGAAAAAGATATTGAACTTGACAACAAAATGCTTGCGCCAATTCAAGACCGAATCAACCAACTTAACGAAGAACTTAAGGTAGTGCAAGACAAGCCTGGAGGATTATTCTCAAACAAAAAGAAGGATATAGAAAATAAAATCGCAGAACAAGCAAGTGAACGCGAAGAACTTACCGCAAAGAAAAAAGCTATTGAAGACCGTATATCAAAATACAGAAACGAAACATCCACACTTATATCAGATATTCGCAAACGCATACAAGAATACCAAAACATAGGATTCGATAAACCAGAAGATACAGAAGCTAAAACCGAAAAATACAATTCGAATATCCTAGATGCGCAAGAACGAATTGACTCCCTAGAGCTAGAGAAATTTGACCTAGATGATGGATCTCGCCAACTAGAGGCAGAAGTTGGCCCAATTAAATATGTAGCAGAACTAATCGCTGACTTCACGGGAATGAATTTTGACATCGGAAAAGCGGTAAGAATAGTAATAATTATATTGATTTTCGTATTTGACCCTTTAGCCTTACTACTAGTTCTTGCGGCGCATATAAGTTTGAGTAAAAAATTCCCCAAGATGATGGAAGATGAATCGGTTATATTTGAAAAGATTGCTGAAATTGAAGCAGAACATAAAGCCTTAAACCAGCAACAGCTCGACATAGAAGAGCGAAAAAAAGACCTTGAACAAGATAAAAAGATACTCGAATTAAACGAAAACCAAGTTAAAAAATACCAAAGCGAAATCTCTGAGCACAAAGAAACACTCCGTCAGCTCAAACTTGAAACACAAAAAGAACTACTAGAAAAAGAAGATACCTCAAAAATTTCAGCAGAACTTGAGAAGCTTTTATCTGAAAAAGAAAATGCCCAATCTGAAATAAATAAAATTAAAACAGAAAAAAAAGCAATTTTAAATAAAGCCGATCAAGCTATCTCTAGCGCTAAAGAAATAAAACTTGTCCTAGAGAAAAGAGATGATCAAGACAAAGAAATAGAAAAACTAAAATCAGAAATATGCTTAAGTATGGAAGAGTTTTCTAAAATAAAAAATAAAACAGAACTACTCTCTCACGAAAACTCCGACCTCAAAAAATCAAACCAAGAAACTGAAAACAAATTTGTTGAGCTAAATAAATCTTTCATCGATCTCGAACAAATAAATCAATCCTTGCAAAATTCAATTATAGACAATAACAAGCTCATAGAAGTTATAAAACAAAATTCAAAAACAATAAAGATTCATAAAATTGGAACCCAGGAAACATTAACTATCAACTCAACAAAACATAATGGAAACCACTCGTTTTCCAAAAACCAAAGTTTTTCAGAATCAGATATTCAAAATATGATAATACTCTCAAGTGTCATAGACAGTGAATCTCAAAATACAAACCAATTAGAATCAATCTTTAATCAACAAATCGCTCAGTTCCTTAACCCCAAGCTAAGCAATAGAGAATATAATTTAAGTAAGCCTGTTTATAAATTTTCTTCTTGACGAACGACACGCTTTATGCTACACTTGTCTAGTGGAAAAACTCAATAAAAGAGATTTAATAAAAAGACTGGTTATTGAACCAAATAAACAAAAACGCATGTTCTGGGCGCGCGAAATGAAACTTCTTAATGACCTATTAGAGATTTTTCCAAACAAAGACTTCTGGACCAAAGTATCAATAAACCTAGTCCCTTCTCTTGCCGTACTAAGATCAGAACAAGGACTCAAACAAATCCGCAAAAAATATCTAGAATTTAACTACAAAATCCCACCAAAGGTAGAGATACCTATTGGAGAAAAAATTGGAGACGATAGAATAATCTCGAAAAAAACAAAAACAATACGACAATTTATAGATGAGTAAAACAAAAGAAATTCAAACAACAGATCAAATCGCAAAGTTTTTATCAGACAAAGATAATCAAAAGTATCACTATAACTTTTGCGAATCAGAAGATTACAAAATTCCAAGCGGCAGCTTGAATCTAGATATAGCCCTAGGGGGTGGATTACCAAATGGAGCGCATCGATTCACGGGAATCAACGAAGGCGGAAAAACAAGTTGCGCCATGACATTCGCACGTAATTTTCAAAAGCACTTTGGGGACAAAGGAATGATCATTTATATCAAAAGCGAAGGTAGACTTGGCCCTGAAATGATTGAGCGCGCCGGAATTGACACAGACCCCAATAAATTCTTTTGTTTTGATTGTAACATTTTTGAAAAAGTATTTGAATTGATTCGAGAGCTTGTTTTTCAAAATGAAGATGATAAAAGATATATGTTTATTATTGATAGTGTTGATGCTCTTTGTAGAATTGGAGATATTGACAAGCCATTCGCAGAAAGTGAACAAGTGGCAGGCGGCGCATTAATCACATCAGTGTTCCTGAAAAAAATGGTACTACCAATCACCAAAATGGGTCATATGATGATCCTTACAAGTCAAGTTCGTGTGGAAGTAGCAACCAATCCATATGCCGCCCGAGGAGGACCTAAAGTCAAGCAGGCAGGAGGAAACGCCATCAAACACTATGCCAACTTCATTCTTGAATTCGAAGAGAGGTATAACTCAGATTTAATTTTCAAAAATCCTACAGCAAGCAAGCTCGAAGACAAAGGGGAACCAATTGGACACTACTGTAAAATTCGCTTTCGCAAGAGCGTAAATGAAAAAACAGGATCAACCGTTCGCTATCCAATTCAATACGGTAAAAAACATGGCAAGTCAATTTGGCGAGCTCGAGAAATACTAGACATGCTTTATCTGTTTAAATTGATCGACAAGAAAGGCGCTTGGATTTCTGTAAGTGAAGATCTCATCTCAGAGCTTGCCGATAAAAAATTTGAGATCAATGAAAAGTTTCAGGGTGAGCAACGCCTCATCGACTTTCTCGAAGAAAACGAAGACTTGTCTGAATTTTTATACGAAGACTTTCAGAAGTTAACCAATGCGCTTTAAAACTTTAACAGGCGCGGTTCGCACTGTTAAAAAAGCAAAAAACCATCTAATCGATTGGGACGGTCCAAGCCGCAGTAAAATACAATTTAACGCAAAGCAGTTTCTTAAGCAATATTGGAACAAGCATATTGTGTTTGAAGAGTTTCCTGTGGCAGGAACAAAATTGTCTCTCGACTTCTACAACGCAAATAAAAAAATAGCAATAGAAGTCCAAGGCAAACAACATACAAAATACGTTCCGTTCTTTCACGGTAAAAATAAAATCAATTACCTCAATCAATTAAAGCGAGATCAAGACAAATTAAAGTTTTGCGAATTGAATGATATACAGCTTGTAGAAATCTACGATGGAGACGAAGTTAATGAAAAACTTTTCAAAAAGTTTGGTGTTAATTTATAATCTGTGTATAATATATTATGAGCGAAGATTACATTAATCCAGAAAGCCTTGAGGAGTTTTATATTCCAGAAAATATCTTAAAACAACTTTTTGAGTTTACGGGCTCCTCTAAATCAGACGGAGGTTTTATCTTGTCTTTTGTTAATCAAGACGGCCTTCCGTCGGTTATAACCAAAGCCTATTCGCCTATCATAGAAATAGGCTTAAGGAAAGCGCTAGAGCAGTACCTAGATCAAATGTCCGCGCAAGAAATAGAGCTAAACTTTCCAAAAGATACAGGAGAAGAAGAATCCCCTTGACTGTTTAAGCTTTTTTTGCTATCATGTAAGAATGATATATTCTTATGAACTTGAGCAGCACTTAATAGCAGGTTTAATTAAACATCCAGATTCGTACCCACTAGTAGCTCCATTTATAGATCAAAACGATTTTTTTGATAAAAATTCTATAGTCAATAGAACTATATTTTGCGTCTTGCGCCAAAATCTCGAAGAGGGAGATTCTCTAGACGAAGTACTTTTAGCTCAAAGAGTACAGTCGCTAAACATATCATTCGAAGATAACATTAATATTGCGGATTATATTAAAGCTCTATCTATGAGGCAGATATCTAAAGATGGAGTAGTTAAAGCCGCAAAAGAATTAAAAAAATATACAGTCAGAAGAGACATACATGATGCTTCCGTAAAAGTCGCAAAAAGCATGAAGTCTATCAACTCTTCAAGTAGTTATGATGACATAGTATCTATAGCAGACAAAGAGTATAATGATAAAATCAATTTATATGAAATTGGATCCAATAAGCCCGAAAATCTTTTTGATGAAATGGAAGGCTTTATTGAGGATAGAGGAAATAACCCTATTGACGAATTTGGATTAATGGGACCACACGAAAGAGTAAACGAGCTCTATGGATCTCTTTTTCGCCCAGGAAACATTACTGTAGTTGTAGCTCGGGCAGGCGTAGGAAAAACGCAGTTCTGTATGGACTTTTGTACAAAAGTTTCAGCCCAAAACAGCAACGTCCCAATACTTCATTTTGACAATGGAGAAATGAGCAAAGAAGAACTTATAATCAGACAATGCGCAGCTTTATCTGGAGTACCAATGCACTTACTTGAAACAGGAAGATGGAGGCAAGCAGGAGACGAAATAGTTGACAAAGTAAGGCAAACATGGAAAAAAATTAAAAATTTTAAATTTTACTACTACAATGTTGGAGGCCATAGCGTAGACAGCATGATAAATATCATCAGGAGATTTTATTACTCAGAAGTAGGGAGAGGAAATCCAATGTTGTTTAGCTTTGATTATATTAAAACTACATATGAGCGACAAAGCGGAGTCAGTAGTTGGGAAACTATCGGTAGAATGGTAGACAAATTTAAACAGCTTATACAAAAAGAGCTCTGCTTCAATGGGAAGCCTGCCGTAGCAATGCTAACAAGCGTTCAAAGCAACAGGCTTGGAATAACAAACAACAGAAACTCTGACAGTATAGTTGACGATGAAAGTATTGTTGCAGGAAGTGACCAAGTTACGCAGTTCTGCTCTCACCTTTTTCTCTTAAGACAAAAGGCTATGGATGAAATACAATCTGAACCAGAAGGGTTTGGAACTCATAAATTAATTTGCTTAAAATATAGATGGCTCGGCAAAGACGTTCATCGAGCAACCCAACCAGTAGAAATGCCGGACGGCACAAAGCGAAAGAACTATATAAACTTAAGTATGAATAATTTTAACATCAGCGAGTGCGGAGATCTTCAAGACATGGTAAATCATATGGATTCGGAAGGCGTTGGAGCTCTTCTTGCAAATGGAGACGAAGTACCTGATTTATGAGTCCCGAAAAAATTAAAGAATCTCTTATGCAGCTGGGCTATAAGCTTGCAGATAGAGGTGTATATTGGCAAACTAATGCAATCTTTCGAAACGGCGACAATAAAACTGCTATCCAAATCTACAAGAACACAGGAGTATGGAAAGATCATGTGCAGAACAGTACATTTTCTCCCTTTAGTAGGCTTGTTGAAATCACACTCGGAACAAACGATAAAAATCGACTCAAACAATTTCTTGACGAAGATGATCTTGGAGATAATTACAACAGACTAACCAATTCAGAAAAATTAGAAATGGAAGAAATATATCCAGAAAACTGTTTAGACAGACTGTTGCCGCATTATAAATTTTACAATGACCGCGGCATTTCAGAAGAAACACTAAAGTCGCTCAAGGGTGGATACGCAACCACAGGAAAATTGTATGGTCGCTTTGTATTCCCAATATACAATGAGCACAAGCAGATTCATGGCTTCTCAGGGCGCGATATGAACTCTTCTGGCGATCGACCCAAGTGGAAGCATGTAGGACGTAAGACAGGCTGGATTTACCCCCTTTATGCCGACCCAGAGGCAGAACAATCAATCAACGAAACACAATCAGTTATTCTTGTTGAAAGTATTGGCGACCTACTCAACCTACATGAACATGGATATAAAAATGTACTTGTCACTTTTGGGCTCGATGTGTCAATAAAATTAATATGTGCAACACTGTCTTTAAACATAAACAAAATAGTTTTATCTTTAAACAACGACAAAACATCATCTGAAAATAGAGGATTAAATGCAAGCATAAAAAATTATTTAAAATTATTGAATTATTATAATCCCGAAAAAATACTTATTTGCTTACCAACCGAAAAAGATTTTGGAGATATGAGTGATGATCAGTTTAAAGAATGGTCAAACAAGTTACAATCATTAACACACGAAAAACAAAAACCTTTCATACTAGACAAAATAAATTCTATACAAAACAAGCTGCCAAAAACTTTGTTAAAAAATAAAAAAATATTAATCAATGAGTGAACTAACAAAGCTGTCGGCGAGCAGAATAAAAACCGCACAAACATGTAGCTGGACGTACTGGTGTAATTATAAACTTAAATTGCCTGACGCAGGCAACGACGGATCAAGCAGAGGAACAATCTGCCACAATGTATTCGAGCTGCTGGGCGACCATCACCGCGATGAATTCGACAAAATAGTTGAAGGTGGAACAATCTGGAATACTGAAGTGGTCGCGACACAAGTTAAAAAAGAAGCAGCAGAACTTGGCGTGAATGACAAAGAGAACCTTGATCTTATTGACGAAATGATTGTCAATGGATTACGCTGCGATTTCTTTGGGGAAGAGAATGAAAAGCCTGTCACAGCAGAATCAGAGCGCTTCTTTGACCTAACCATCGACAAACCAGAGCTCGGCATACGATATTCAATTCGCGGATACATCGACAAACTATTCATATACAAAGACAAC
>JGI20160J14292_10003599_pt1 | contig 11733 bp, 14 predicted proteins | sample COG_10_FD_14292 | JGI IMG/M metagenome (IMG submission 14292) | reverse complement strand
GGGTTGATCTTACTGCTCTCACTGACAATACTGTCGGGGTGCAGCATGATGAGCAGGTATCTGCCGGAATCGAAAGTAGTAACAGTAACTAATACTGTTAANACAACTGTTCCAATTGCAACACACCCAAAGAAAGTACAACTTAATGATGTAAAAATTTATGTAGTTTCAAAGTTAAACTACGAAGAATTTATATTAGATTTTGAAAAAAAGAATGGTGCTGATGCATATATTGCTTTGTCTGTAAAAGACTATGAGAATTTAAGTTTAAATTTTTCAGAATTAAGACGTTATATAGAACAACAAAAACAAATCATTGTATACTATGAGGGTGCTGTAGCACCAACCCCAATAGAGGAAAAGGACAAATGACACAGATTGAATTTACAGACTTTATTTTAGATCAAGCAATTACATGGTGGCAGTTTACACTTGTCGGTATTCTAATTATTATTGGATGGTTTATTAATTTGTTTGATGATAAAAAAGGTACAAAGCGTATTGGCTTTGAATATAAAGATATGCCGCAATTACAACCAATTCCTATTGCAACAAAGGGTAAAGGATTTTGGGGTGCAATATGGCTGTGGATTACAGGAAGTCGCAAATGGATAATCGCAAAGGACTTTGTATTTAAAATTAACGGAGTTCAATATGTAATCCCTAAAGGTTTTCAATTTGATGGTGCATCTATTCCTAAGTTCTTACATACATGGTTATCTCCAACAGGAGTTCTATTGATGGGTGGATTAGTCCATGACTATGCTTACAAGTATGAATCATTAAAGAAAAAATCAAAAGGTGCTAATACCAAACTTACACAAAAAGAATCTGATATAATCTTTAGAGATATAAACATAGAAAACAATGGTTTTAAACTTATGAATTATCTCGCATATTGGGGATTAAGAATAGGCGGGTTTGTTGCATGGAACGGACATCGCAAATTAAACGCTAAAATTAAGTAAGTATCACAACCATATAATAGAAACAAATAATCTTTATTCTATAGTTTTTCCCTTTCTCTCTGTCTCACAGACACTACATGATGTAATCTTTATAAATAGTAATAAAACTTGAAGGTTTTTAAATTATGGACATATTTTCTCTAATTAATGAAGTTGGAGTTCCAATTGCTATAGCAGTAGTCATGGGGCTTTTTATCTTCATTGTTTTAAAACAAATACTTGAAGGTATAGTTGAACAGATAAAGACGCTAACACATTTCTGTAAAATGTTAGAAGATCGTGCAAGAGTAGGATGTAATGAGTTAATAAAAATAGACTTATTAGTTAGTTCTGCTCTAGGGGTCACGCCAGACATTAATCGTATTGCTCGTGCTGAAAACTTCAAAGAAGATGGTAAGCTTGATGTGAGGAGAGATTAATGGAACTTGATATAGGAACACTTATTGCTGAGTTTGGGTTTCCAGTTATCATGGCTATCGGTATGGGATATTTTATATATTACATATGGGCATTTATCAGCAATAATATTCAACCAGAGTTGGATGCAATGCACATGGCTTTGATAAAATGTATAGATCAAAATCGTATGTTAGATAATGATATGATACGATTACAACAAAAAGTGAATGTTGTTTTAGAGTATAGAGAAAAAGATAAAATGCAAGATGAAATTAAAGAAAAAATAGAAGTAGAAAAACTACGCAAAAATAAGTGAAAGGAGATAAAAATGACAGATTCAATTTGTAGTAAATGTGGTTGTCCTTCACATTGCAAAGATGTCTGTACTAAATGTACAACTGTTTGTGAAAAGTGTTATTGCGAAAAATGTAATTGAAGGAAAATAAAAAAAAATGAAAGTATTTGATAAAATAAAAAAGATGTTTTCACTGTATGGTGAACCACCATACCTTAAAAAAGAAAAAAAGAAAGTAACTAAAGAAGGATGTGGTTGGGCTGAGTTAGCTGCCTCATTTGCAAAAGATGAACCAGAGAGAAAAAAATAAATGAATTCTTTTATAAAGTTTTTAATTGCAGTCAATATAATCTTATTGTTTATGACAATTTCAAAGATTGGTATGGCTGGTGATTTAACGCACCAATGGGTATCTCCTTCTTTTAGTGGAGTAGGTTATAGTTCTCATGTTCTTACAGTTGAAAACCAAGAACATTCTCGTAAGAAAGCAATTAAAGAAAAAGAAGAAGCTGCGGTTAGAGAAGCAGAAAGAGATTTAGCAAATACTAATCAGGCAAAATTTATAAAGAATGTAGAATCAAGAATTTATGCTCAGCTATCAAAACAACTTGTCGATAGTATGTTTGGAGAAAATTCAAATGAAAGTGGAACAGTCACATTTGAAGGTACTACAATTAGTTATGTCAAAGATACAGACAATGTAGCATTAACAATATTGGATACAAATGGAAGCGAAACAGTTATTACAGTTCCTATTGGTGATTTCACTTTTTAGTTTAAGTGGTTGTACAACATACGAAGTATTAGAAAAACCTACAACTACACCAATGATGAACAAGCTAAGAAATTACCAGCCTCCAGAAAGAAAGGTTGAAATTGCTGTTTATAAATTTAATGACCAAACAGGACAAAGAAAACCAAGTGATAATCTTGCATCATTAAGTACAGCTGTCACACAGGGAGCTGCTTCATTATTAGTTCAAGCACTTAAAGGTGCAGGCAATGGTAAATGGTTTACTGTTGTTGAAAGAATGGATTTGGATTATCTTTTAAAAGAAAGACAAATCATCAGAAACACAAGAACAACTTATGATGGAAAAAAAGCAGAACAAGTCAGACCTTTATTGTTTGCTGGTGTTCTCATAAGTGGTGGTATCATCGGTTACGACACCAACATAGAAACAGGTGGTGTTGGTTCGAGATATTTGGGTATAGGTATTCGTGACCAATATCGTAGAGATATAGTATCGGTTTCATTACGATTAATATCTGTACAAACTGGTGAAGTATTGCTTGCGGTAAGTTCGCAAAAAACTATATTAAGTACTAAAGTTGGTATGAATGTGTTCAAGTTTTTAGATATGGGTACTGAGTTAATTGAAATTGAAGCTGGAACAACTGAAAATGAATCAACAACTTATGCTATTCGTAAAGCAATAGAATATGGAGTAAACCAAGTAATTGAAAAGGGGATAGAAAATGGATTGTGGAAACTAAAATAGGAGAAAAGAGATGAAATGTAGCATACTTACAGTTCTCGTTTATTTTGTTATGATGAGTGTGAGTTATGCGAGTGATGTATACATCACACAGTCTGGTGCAAACCTTACTGCTAATGTTAATCAAGATGGCCAAACGAATAAATTTGGTGACTCAACAACAGCAGTTACTTTAACAGGAGATGACCAGACTTTAGATATTGACCAAGTTGGTAGCAACAACATTGCTGCATCTGTTGTGGGTGATACGCAAGAAGTTACTCTTAACCAAACAGGAAATAGCAACACATCTACTCTTTCAGTTGGAGCAAACTCGGCAGCTGATAATAACAGTATTATTCAGACAATTACTGGAAGTTCAAACACAACTACTGTTAATGTGGGTAATTCTGCAGCGACAGATAATGCAGATATTGATTTGGTTGCAACAGGAGATAGTAATACTGTTACTATTAACGAAAATAGTACTGCGTCATTGATAGGTGATGACAAAAAAGTAACAAGTGTCACTCTAATTGGTAGTAGCAACACAGTAACTTCAACACACACTGGTGCTGCCGATCAAGACACAACTCTACATCACACAGGTTCATCTAGTACATTTAGTATCACACAAGGTGGTGCGTATGATGGTACTGTTGATATGACAACTGTGGGGTCTGGCCATAATGTTACAGTTACTATGGACGATTAGCTTTATCTTTTTGTTTTCTGTCAACATAGTGTTGGCAGAAACTATTGGTAATGTAGTAAAACAAAAAGGAAATGCTTCGATAGAAAGGGCAAAGAATAAACTTGTTTTAAAAGAAAACTCTGCTATTGAATACAAAGATAATGTCCGTACAGGTAATGGTGATGTTGGAATAAAATTTGTTGACAATACAAATGTAGCAATAAGTCCACACAGTTCATTAGTAATAGATGATTTTGTATATGACCCAAATTCTAAAACAGGGTCTAAACTTGTAATGAATGTCGCATTAGGAACAGTTAGATATGCAAGTGGTAACATTGCAAAACTAAATGCACAGAATGTTGATATTCGCACTCCAACAGCACGAATAGGTGTTCTTGGAACTGCTTTCAGTATGACTGTTGATGAGATTGGAAAATCTCTTGTCATTCTACTTCCCAATGCAGACGGAACAGTTGGTAAGATATCAGTAGAAAGTGATGCAGGACANGTTTTTCTNACCCAAGCATTTGAATCCACATTAGTTNTAAATGGTGAATCTATACCATCAAAGCCAGTTATACTTGATTTAACTCTAGACCAAATTAATAACTTATTAATTATTAAACCACCCAAAGAAAAACTTTTAAAAATAATTAAAAGTTCTAAAATTACAGTAAATTTATTAGACATAGATTTTTTAGAATTTAGAGAATTAGACAAAAATAAATTAGACGAAGATGAATTGGTTTTTACTGAACTAGATATCAATCCTTTAGATGTTGATTTACTAATGAATGTACTAGACCAATTAATCGCACTAACCGCTCAAAGTGAAATGGTAGATGGTAGAACAAGCGGTTTCAACAAAGCAACTCAAGTCAATACGATTCGTGATGGTTCTCGACTTGAAATAATTCGTGCAGTTGGAAGTAGTAATATTCACTTAAAATTAAATGCAGATTGGGGATACAAAATTAATTTAACACAACAGGGTATCCCAATACCAGAGATAGAAACAGATGACGAAACTGATAACACTATTATTATCTATCAGTCTGAGTAGTATTGTATACGCTGAAAACAGTGTGTTCATAGAACAGATTACTACCAGTGATGATACAACGATAGATATTAATCAAGATGGCAACAACAATGATGTCAACTTGTCTATGGCTCACGATGATAACACACTTGATATTGACCAAGAAGGAAACAACAACACAGTCAGTTGGGTTTCCTACTGGGGTTCTGGTAAAGTTTGGGGTGGTGATATAGATGGTACAAATAATAACATAAAGATTGAACAGAATAATACTATTGGTTCAGATTCAAACAAAGTCGGGTTTCACATACAAAGCAACGACAACAATGTTCATGTATGCCAAGGATCTACTTTTACCAGCAGTACATCTACCTCTTGTTCTGGAACTAGTTCTGAATATGGTGGTCACACCACTAATTTAGATTTACATTCTGGTGGTAATAATATAAAAATAGGACAACAAACAGGATCAGGTAATGCAGACCATTATGTTCAACTATACACATATGGTGGAGAAAATAATAATATGTTTGTTAAACAAAACGGAAATGGTAACAAAACCCTAAATATGACTGTAAGGACTGATGGTGGTTCACAATCTGTTGTTCAAAAGGGCGGTGGAACACATGATGCTACTGTAGATTTAACTGGCATTTATCATACTAATTTGAATTTGGTTCAACAAGGTGTTACTAATCAATCGTATAGTTTAACACAAAATTGTCAAACCTCTGGCGGTTGTGGTGTATCCTTGACACAAGGAAATTAAAATGAAAAAGTGGATCATCTCTTTATCAGTAATTTTATTTTTTTGCGGTATTCGTTTTTCTGATGTTTGGTTTTTGGAAATGGTAAGATTAAAAGCACTAGACCAACATCAAAGATCCCAACAAGAAACAATCACAGACAAGATTGTGACAGTAGAAATAGATAATGATTCTGTAAGAGAATATGGTCAATGGCCTTGGGCAAGAGATAAACTTGCAGGGGATATTGAAAATCTATATCGCAGGGGTGCTGCAATTGTTGTATTACCCATATTGTTTGCAGACAAAGATAGATTAGGTGGTGATGCACAATTTGATGAAATGTTGAAAAAAACTCCAACCATCATAGGACAAATCCCAGCAAATCAAACTAAAGGAAATCCTGTACCCAGAGGTGTTGCCGCGATAGGTATGCCTTGGCAACAATGGATATATAATTATAGTGGTGCAGTCGGCCCAATAGAACCATTTTCAAAATCTGCAATAGGTGTTGGTATGATGCTTATTGCTCCAGAGAATGATGGTGTGGTTCGTAGAATGCCTTTGGTGGTTCAAATAGATGGACAACTGTATCCATCTCTGTCTATGGAGATACTAAGAACAGCTGCTGGAGATATTAGTTATCAGATGAAAACTGGTGAGGGTGGTGTGGAAGCATTACGCATACCAAAATACAAAAAAATACTGACTGATGCGAATGGTGCTATTTGGATTGATTTCAAATGGAAAACAAAAACCTATGCACTAAACAAATTAACAGACAATGATTCATTCGTAGGAAAGATTGTTATTCTTTCACCAACTGCATCTGGTATAGATAATCCAGTTGCAACCCCAGTAGGAGTCATTCAAAGTCACGATTTGATCGCTGCTTCTGTGACAACCATGATGACAGGAAGGAACATCACAAGACCCTTCTGGACTGATTTAGCAGAGGTTTCAGTGTCTTTAGTGTTATCACTAGTACTGACAGTAGTCGTACTTACACTAAGTTGGTACTTTGGTGCAATACTATTACCAGTATTCCTTGCAGGAACTTATTATGGCAGTTTACACTTATTTACAGAATATAGTTATCTGGTTGATTGGTCTTATCCTGTATTAACTATGTTTGTCGTTTGGTCTGTAGCTGCATTTCTGCGGTTCATGGAAGAATTTAGATTACGACAACAGATTAAAAAACAGTTTGAACATTACCTTGACCCAAGACAGGTTGCTGCTTTACAGAAAAATCCAGAGGCATTGAAACTTGGTGGTGAACGCAAAGAGATGAGTTTTCTCTTTATGGACATTATAGGTTTCACACCTATATCAGAATACTATAAGAACAAAGATGACCCAGAAGGATTAGTTGAATTAGTCAATGAGTTTTTAGATCACATGACTAAAATCTTACTAAACAATGGAGCTATGGTTGATAAGTTTATGGGTGATTGTATTATGGCAGTATTCAATGCACCGATTGATATGGAGAATCATGCTGAGATGGCAGTCAAAAGTGCAATAGAGATTGAAGCAAAAACAAAAGAACTGAAAGTATTATATAAAGAAAGAGGCCTTCCCGACATTAATGTTGGTACAGGTGTAAACACAGGTACAGCAATTGTTGGTAATATGGGTAGTTCCACTCGTTTTGACTTTTCAGTTATTGGTGATGCAGTTAATCTTGCAGCACGATTAGAAGCAACAGCAGGGAGAGGAGAGTTTAAAAACTGTCCTACTCTATATTCGAGTCACACAATGATACAACTAGAGAATATTACATCAATTGAGGTAGACAAGATTAAAGTCAAGGGTAAAGATGAATTAATAACAATATATAAACCTATTGACAATATCGTAAATACATAGTATACTAAATAAGACTTTAAAGGTAAAAAAGATGAGTAATGACATCACGACAGAAGTAGCAATTCTCAAAAAAGAAGTGTCAGATATAAAGGTAATCTTTTCACGACTTGATGTTGCGATTGAAAAGATTACTGACGTATCTAGTTGTGTCAATCGTATGTTGGCTGTACACGAAGAAAGAATAGCAAATCAAGAAGAAGTTGCTAATCGTGCCAATTTAGAATTTACAACAGACATTAGAGAACTACATTCTCGTATTACTACAAATTACAAAGAACTTACTGATATAATGTCAGAACATAGTAAACAAGATGCAATCAATCAACAAATACTTAGAGATGACCTAAACTCACGAGTTGGTATCCTAGAAAAGTGGCGTTGGCTGATTATCGGTGGTTCTATAGTATTCGGTTTTATTCTGCAAAAGATGCCTATTTGGGGTTGACTTTCTCCACTATTTGAGTTATAATTACACCATGTATATCGAACAAAAATATCTGATGATACTCTCATCACAATTACAGCGTTTTAAAAAGACAGGCGATCATCTGTATAATTTTCGTTGTCCTTATTGTGGTGACTCTCAAAAAAGTCAATCTAAAGCTCGTGGGTTCGTGTTTCGTAAAGAATTGAATCTTATATATAAATGTCATAATTGTGGAATTGGAGCATCTTTCAACAATCTGTTGAAGCACATAGACCCTAAATTACACAATGACTATATAATGGAACGATATAAAACAAATGAACCAGAAGTTCCAGATATCGGTAAATTTACTCAACCTAAATTTATGAAGGGTTCATCACCACTAAAAATTCTTAAAAAGGTATCGTCATTAAGACATGACCACCCTGTTAAGAAATTTGTGATGAATAGACAAATTCCTTCTAAGGTTCATTATGAGTTATTTTTGGCTCCAAAGTTTTACACTTGGGTCAATAGTATTATACCTAATAAATTTTCATCTGTAGATGGGGATCACCCAAGATTGGTAATTCCATTCTTTGATGAAAATAATAAAATGTTTGCGTTTCAAGGGAGAGCGTTTGGAAATGAAATACCTAAGTATATTACTATTACTCTTGACCCAGACAAAGATAAAATCTACGGCCTCAACAGGCTGGATACCACCAAACCAATACAAGTAACCGAAGGGCCCATTGACTCTATGTTTTTGGACAACTGTGTTGCTGTCGGTGGTGCTGACTTTAGTAATTTGCCCGTAGAGAATACAACTATTATCTTTGATAATGAAAGACGAAATGTTGAAATATTAAAACAAATAGAAAAGACCATTTATTCGGGATATAATGTAGTGTTATGGCCTGATGATTTAAAAGAAAAAGACATAAACGATATGATATTATCTGGACTGACTAAAGATGAAGTCCAGACAATCATTAACAATAATACTTATCAAGGCAACATGGCCAAGATAAAGTTTACACAATGGAGAAGACGAAATGCCCGATAATTGTATTCAAAGGGGATTGACATGTCAGTCAGATTAGATAAAGAAAAAGACAAATTACTAGAATCCTATGCTATAGGAATGTTAAAAGATTTTTACTTAACAGAATACGAAACATCACCACAAGAGGCATTTAAAAGAGCGTCTATTGCATGGTCAACTTATGAAGGTGAGTTAGATGAAAATCTAGCACAACGATTATATAATTATGTTTCTAATAAATGGTTTATGTTTGCTAGTCCAGTATTATCAAACGCACCCAATGGATCTAAAAAAGGTAAAGGACAACCGATATCTTGTTTCTTATCGTATGTTCCTGATACTTTAGAAGGTCTTATTAGTCATACATCTGAGTTGCGTTGGTTATCAGTTTATGGTGGTGGTGTTGGAGGTCATTGGTCTGATGTTCGTACAGTATCAGACATAGCGCCTGGCCCAATGCCTTTCTTACACACAGTAGACGCTGATATGATTGCATATCGTCAAGGTAAGACACGCAAGGGTTCGTATGCGGCATATATTGATATATCTCACCCTGATATTATTGAGTTCTTAAATATGCGTATTCCCACAGGTGATGTGCAACGAAAAGCACTTAACTTACATAATGCTATCAATGTTACTGATGAGTTTATGAACGCAATTACTGAGGGAATAGGTTTTGATTTACGCGACCCTAAAGATGGTAGTGTTAAAGAAACAGTAAATGCAAGAAAACTTTGGGAAAGAATACTTGAAATAAGGTTCAGAACAGGTGAACCCTATTTAAACTTTATTGATACTGCTAATCGTGATTTACCACAACCACTAAAAGACTTAGGTTTAAAAATCAATGGGTCTAATTTATGTAATGAAATTCACTTACCGACTAGTGCAGAACGCACAGCTGTTTGTTGTCTGTCATCACTAAATCTTGAATACTATGATGATTGGAAAGATACTCCGATTGTTGCTGATTTGGTTCGTATGCTTGATAATGTTTTGAATTATTTTATTGAAAATGCTCCAGATACAATTGAACGTGCTAAGTTTAGTGCGAGTAGAGAAAGGTCAATCGGACTAGGGGCAATGGGTTTTCATAGTCTTTTACAAAAACATGGTGTTGCGTGGGAATCTGATAAAGCAAAAGAGATTAATGATGCTGTATTTAATCAAATTAAGACTCAAGCTGTTGAAGAAACAGAGCGTTTAGCATTAGAACGTGGTGCATATCCAGATGGGCCAAATTCAGGTAGACGAAATTCACATCTTCTTGCTATTGCACCTAATGCATCAAGTGGTGTAATACTTTCGACTAGTCCGTCTATTGAACCATTAAAGGCTAATGCATATACACATCGCACAAGAGCAGGGTCATTTTTAGTAAAGAATAAATACCTCGAATCATTATTGATACAGAAAGATGAAAACAACGATGTAAATTGGACTTCTATTATCACTAAGAAAGGTTCTGTACAACATCTACCATTTCTCACTGAAGGAGAAAAATCTGTTTTCAAAACTGCTGATGAGTTAGATCAAAATTGGGTAGTACAACACGCAGCTGATAGACAGAAGTATATCTGTCAAGGTCAGTCTGTCAATCTGTTTTTCCCAGCTGGTGCCCCTAAATCTTATGTAAATCAAGTACACCTTCGTGCGTGGAAAGAAGGATTGAAAGGTTTGTATTATCTTCGCACAGAAGCAAAACAACGTGCTGAAAATGTATCTGAGAAAGTAGAAAGAGTTGTACTTCAAGGTGATATGCGTAGTATTGTTTATTCAAAAACAGATTGTCCATTTTGTTCTATGGCTATGGAAGAACTAAGATTACGAGGTATTCCATTTGATAAAATTGATTTAAAAGAAATAGGCAAAACTGCGGCAGAAGTAACAGGTCGTAAAGATGTAAAATCTGTACCACAAGTATATATTGATGGTGAATATGTTGGTGGATATGCAGAATTGATGGAATTTTTAAATAAACCAATAGAACAGAGCAATGATGACGATGATGAATGTGTAGCTTGCTCTGGTTAATGTTTGTGTTGTAATGGTTGCAAATAAAATTAAAATAGGAGAACACATGTCAGGATTATTAGAATACAGCAAAGCATATAAACCCTTTCAATTTCCATGGGCAGTAGAAATGACTAAAAAACATGAAGAAATTCATTGGACTGAAGATGAGTCAGAACTATCTGAAGATGTACAAGATTGGAAAACAAAATTAACTGAAAATGAAAAAGATTTCGTGACTCAAATTCTTCGTTTGTTCACACAATCTGATGTACAGGTTGGTGATAATTATCACGAACTAATGATTCCAAAATTTAAGAATAATGAAATTCGCAATATGCTTGCATCATTCGCTAATCGTGAGGGTGTTCATCAGCGTGCATATGCTTTGTTAAATGATACTTTAGGATTACCAGATGAGGAGTTTCATACATTCCTTGAGTATTCTGAGATGTCTGACAAGTTAGACTTTATGAAAGAGGGTAATATCAATTCACATACAGGTCTTGCTCTCATTTTAGCTCAATCAGTATTTAATGAAGGTATGTCCTTATTTGCATCGTTCGTTATGTTACTAAACTTCCAGCGTTTCGGTAAGATGAAAGGTATGGGTACTATTGTTGAGTGGTCTATTCGTGACGAAACTATGCATGTTCAAGGTAATGCTAAGTTGTTTCGTGAGTTCGTAGAAGAACACCCACGCATTGTAAATGATGAGTTGAAGTCTAAAGTTTATGAAATGGCAACTAACGCTGTTAAACTAGAA